>SKEB01000308.1_pt1 | contig 50176 bp, 41 predicted proteins | sample 4826561 | NCBI WGS metagenome assembly SKEB01 (sample SAMN11008820, study PRJNA524170) | human gut metagenome | biome: Human fecal sample; material: Feces; isolation source: fecal sample from pouch patient p17 | host: Homo sapiens | place: Israel: Tel-Aviv | collected 2016-03-29
GAATCGGGACGGGCCGTCCGCTTTGCCAAGCACAACGTCAGGCGTTGCCGCCGAGCGCCATGCCTTCGAGCGGCTGCAGCACGCCGGTGAGCAGCAGGATCGCCACGATGACCGCCAGCGCGATGCGGTAGATGGCGAACGCCTTGTATGAGAACGTCGAGACGAACTTGAGGAATCCGATGATCACGATGTAGCCCACGACGAACGCCACGACCGTCGCGGCGATGGTGGCGCCCCAGCCCGGGAACATGGCGTTCACGGTGGGGTCATTGGCTTCCTTGACGGCCTTGACGGCTTCGAGGATGCCGGCGCCGAACACGGCGGGAATGGCCATGAGGAAGGCGCAGCGCACCGCGGCCTCACGCGTGTAGCCCATGGCGCGGCCGAAGGTGATGGTGCCACCCGAACGCGACACGCCCGGGATGAGCGCGAGCATCTGGCCGATGCCATACCACACGGCGTCTTTTGTGGTCATATCGTCGATTGTCTTCACCTGCGGTGCCCTGTCGTCGACGATCCACAGGATGATGCCGAACACGAGCAGCATGGCCGCGGTAATCCACAGGTTGCGCAGCGTGTTTTCGATGGCGTCCTGGAACAGCAGGCCGGCGAAAACAATCGGCAGCGTGGCGATGATGATGTACCAGCCGAGGCGTGCATCCTTGTTGCCTTCGCCAAGACGATGCTTCCAATCCTTGCCATTCTTGCCTGCCAGGCAGATGCACCAGTTCTTGAGGATGTTCCAGATGTCGTGGCGGAAGTACAGCAGCACCGCGAGTTCGGTGCCGATCTGGATGATCGCGGTGAATGCGGCGCCGGGGTCGCTGCCCAACATGAGGTCGCCGACGATGCGGACGTGCGCGCTGGACGAGACCGGCAGGTATTCGGTCAACGCCTGCACCAATCCGAGGAATATCGCTTGGAAGAAATTCATGAATCTCCTTAATTGTGTGTGATCGGTGATTGCTACCACGCTTTACTGTAGCGCAACGAATACACTGCCCGTTTTACGATGGGCTATACAGCCGTACGGCCAGTATGCAAGGAGATGACATGAGCAAAGCAGTGTACCGCAAGAGTCGGGCCTTTGCCCCGCAAGGGTTCTTTGAGTGTGAAGGCAGGGGCTTGCAATGGCTTGGCGAAGCGCAATCCCAAGGTGGCCCGCGCGTGGTCAAGGTCTTCGATTGGGGCAGGGACTATCTGGATATCGAACGCGTCTCCTCCTGCTCCCCCACAGCTGACGCCGCCTTCCGGTTCGGTGCGGAACTCGCCCATATGCATGACGCCGGCGCCCCGTATTTCGGCTCCGCCCCTGCAGGATACGACGGCACCTGCTACTTCGGGCCGCTGCAGGATCCAGTGCCGATGGACACCGGCACATGGACCGACCCCGCCACATATTTGGCGGAAGGCCGTTTGCGCCCTATGGTGCAACTCGGCATTGAACGCGGTTCACTGCGCGAGTCGGACATGGACCTCACCCAGCGCGTCATCGACGCACTGCCTGAACTGCTGGGGCGTGCGGCCGCCGACCGCCCTGCACGTGTGCATGGAGACCTGTGGAGCGGCAATGTGATGTGGACCAACGACGCCGGCGACACGCATGCCGTGCTGATCGATCCGGCCGCGCATGGCGGGCACCGCGAAGAGGACCTGGCGATGCTGCATCTCTTCGGCATGTCATACCTGACCGAGATCACCGAAGGCTACCAGTCGGTGCACCCGTTGAAGGTCGGATATCAGGAACGCACCACGCTCTGGCAGCTGTACCCCATCGCAGGCCATTGCGTGTTCTTCGGCGGTGGCTATGTGAGCGAATACCGGCAGATGTGCCGCTCGCTGCTCGGCTGAACCATATATACAACAGTGGCCGTGGCCCCGGGCGATACCGGAACCACGGCCACTGTTATGCGCGGCTACCGGCGGTCACCGGCGCCGGCGCGCGCTTCAACCGAGGGCGTCTTTCAGCTTGCTGAAGAATCCCTTCTTCTGTGGCGCCGCCGGCTTGGAATTCTGCGAGACGGTCGACGCCTTGGCGTCATGCAGCTGCGCGAACTCGCCGATGAGCTCCCGTTCGCGATCATTGAGCTTGGTGGGGATCAGCACGTTGATGTGCACCACCAGATCACCGCGCTCGCCCTTGCTTTGCAGATGCGTGACGCCCAGACCGTCGAGCGTGATGGTTTCCTCGGGTTGGCAGCCCGCCGGCACCTCCAGCTGGCGGTCGCCGTCGAATGTGCTGACGTCGATGGTGTGCCCCAGCACGGCCCAGCTCATCGGCACCTGGATCCAGCAATGCAGATTGTCGCCTTCGCGGGAGAACCGCTCGTCCTTGCGCACGCGGATGTCCACGTACAGGTCGCCGGCCTCGCCGCCGCATTCACCGACCTCGCCTTCGTGCGCGAGGCGGATGCGGGTGCCGGAATCCACGCCTGCGGGCACCGGCACGCCGATCGTGCGTGACGTCGGCACACGGCCGCGGCCGTGGCAGACCGTGCACGGGTGCACGATGATCGTGCCGTGGCCCTCGCAATGTTCGCACGGGGCGGACGTCATCATCTGGCCGAGCATCGTACGCACGACCTTCTGCGCGAATCCACGGCCGTGACACACGTCACAGGTGACCGGCGGCTCCTCGTGCTCGGAACCGGTGCCTTCGCAGTTGGCGCAGGAGCCGAGCGTGGAGAACGTGAGGTTCTGCGTGCCGCCGAAGACGACCATCTGCAGGTCCACGGTCAATGATTCGAGCGTGTCGCGGCCCGGCTGCGCGCGTGGAATCGGCTCGTTTGCCGCGGCGTCGCCGAACGCACCGCCGAAGAACTGGCTGAAGATGTCGCCCATGCCGAACCCGCCATAGCCGCCGAACCCGCCAGCTCTGCCATTGGGGTCGTTGGGGTCCACCCCCGCGTCGTACATCCTACGCTTGTCCGGATCGGACAGCACTTCGTAGGCCGTATTGACCTCTTTGAACTTCTCTTCGAATTCAGGGCCTGCGATGTCCGGGTGGTATTTGCGGCTCATCTTGCGGTAGGCGCGTTTGATGTCCTCTTCGCTGGCCGTGCGCTCCACGCCCAGGGTCTCGTAGTAGTCAGCAGCCAATGGCGTTGTTCCTCTCGGTTAGCTTCGGTAATGGTCGATGTCTTGATGATACGGCGCACGTATGGCGTATCAGCGGGTGATTTCCATGTCGTTGTTCGAGACCAGCGCGGTGAGGTATCTCGCCACTGCGTGCACGGCGGCCATCGCGATCTCATAATTCATGTGCGTCGGGCCGATGGATCCCACAAATGCAATGGGTTCCTGCCCTGTCTTGTTCACGGCGTCCGGGCCGCCGTATGGCGTCGTCCTGCCGTATCCGCCCGAGACGACGGCCGCGTGGGCCAGATCGGGATTGTTGGTCTCCGAACCAATTGCGACGCCCACACCGTTGGCGTCGCCCGCAGTGCTCAGCTGGCTCATGAGATGCATGAGCACGGCGCGTTCCTCGAGCGCATCGAACAGCGGGGTCAGATCCTGCACGGAGTCATGTTGGTGCGCGAGCGTGGACACGCCAGCCACGAACAGCTCATTCGTGCGCTCCTCATCCGCCATCGTCTCGAATGCGTCCGCAAGTCGGTTCGGCAGTCCTTCCAGGTCCGCATGCGTCTCATCTGCGTGCATCGCGCGAATTGTGCTCGCCGCGTGCCGCAGTGTCTGCGTGCCGCAGTGGGCGTTGACGGCGTCGCAGAATTCCTGCAGATGCCGCCCGTCGGGCAGATGTGGCACGGCGAGGATATGCTGGGCCACACGGCCGGTGTCGGTCACCACAACGGCGAGCAGTGAGGTCGATGAGACGGCGATGATCTCCAGATGCCACAGCCGTGCCTTCGACAACGCCGGCGATGCCACCACGGCCACCTGGCCGGTGAACCGGGCGAGCAGCCTGGCGGACCGCTGCAGTGCGTCCTGCAGGTTCACGGAACCGTCGAGCAATGTGCGGATGGCTTCGCGCTGTGGTCCGGTCAATGGCACAAGCTCGGACAGGGAATCCACAAAATACCGGTACCCATGTTCGGTCGGCACACGGCCGGCGGAGGTGTGCGGTTGGGTCAGGAACCCCTCGTCTTCCAACGCGGCCATGTCTTTGCGGATCGTGGCCGAACTCACCTTGAGGTTGTGCCGTGCGATGAGCGCCGACGAGCCCACCGGCTCCTGCGAACGGATGTAATCCTCGACGACGGCGCGCAACACCTGCATGCGACGTGTCTGGGTCATCGCCATGCCTCCTTTGTTTTATGTGTTCTGCGTGTCGTGCGAAGCGAACAGCGCGGCGCGCCCGTAAACGATGGTCTTTTCGATATTGTATGAGCACTCTTGGTCATGGAGTGCTAGTTATAGCGATGGGAGAACTTTTCCCGACAGGCCCTTCATGGGCCTGTGCGCTTGAGCCCCAACGCCGGCCGCGGTGCCAAGACGCGCGCGAACGCGACGAAACCGTGCCATGAAGTCGGTTATGGCGGTTAGTATGAAAAGGCAATGTGAAGGGCGTCGGCGGTCCGGCAAACAGCCGGGCTCCCCCCTGCCCGAAGTATTGGAAGGAAAGTAGATCACCTATGACCGATAACACCTGGTCTGAACTGGACGAGCGCGCCATCAAGATGGCGAAGGTCCTCTCCGCTGACGCCGTGCAGAAGGCGGGCTCCGGACACCCCGGCTCCCCGATTTCGCTGGCTCCGATCGCCTACACCCTGTATCAGCGTTTCATCAAGCACGATCCGAGCGACCCGAACTGGGCCGGCCGTGACCGTTTCATCCTCTCCGGCGGCCATGCGTCGCTCACCCAGTACGTGCAGCTGTACTTCTCGGGCTATGGCCTGACGCTGGATGACCTCAAGTACTTCCGTGGTGGCAAGGACACCCGTACGCCGGGCCATCCCGAAGTCGGCCTGACCCCGGGCATCGAGATGACGACCGGCCCGCTGGGCCAGGGCCTCGCCTCCGCCGTCGGTTTCGCCTATGGCCAGCGTTTCGAGCGCGGTCTGCTCGACCCCGACACCGAGGCCGGCAAGTCCCCGTTCGACCACAAGGTGTGGGTCATCTGCGGTGAAGGCGACGTCGAGGAAGGCGTTTCCTCCGAGGCTTCCTCGCTCGCGGGCAACCAGGAGCTGGGCAACCTGTTCGTCATCTTCGACGCCAACCACATCCAGATCGAAGGCGAGACCAAGATCGCGTTCGCCGAGGACGTGCTCAAGCGTTACGAGGCCTACGGCTGGTACACCGACGAGATCAGCTTCATCCAGCCCGATGGCTCCTACAAGGAAGACGTCGAAGGCCTGACCAAGGTTCTCGAGAAGGCCGAGCAGGTCACCGACCGCCCGCACTTCATCAAGGTCGACACGCTCATCGCATGGCCGACGCCGGGCAAGACCAACGATCCGTCCTCGCACGGTTCGGCCCTCGGCGACGAAGCCGTCGCAGCCCTCAAGAAGGTGCTCGGCTTCGATCCGGCCAAGACCTTCGAAATCGACGAAGAAGCCCTCGCCCATGCCCGTGAGGTCGCCCAGCGTGGCGCCCAGGCCCATGCCGAATGGGATGAGGCCCTCGCCCAGTGGCGCAGCGCCAACCCCGACAAGGCGGCCCTCTACGACCGCATCAAGGCCGGCGAGCTTCCTGAGGACTTCGATAAGGCCATCGACGATCTGGAGGCGACGTTCGAAGTCGGCTCCAAGGTCGCCACCCGCAAGGCTTCCGGCGCTGCGCTCAACGCGGTCGCCGCCGTGATGCCGGAACTGTGGGGCGGCTCCGCCGACCTCGGTGGTTCCAACAACACCAACATCAAGGGCGCGCAGTCCTTCGCCCCGGCGAAGTACGCCACCACCCAGTGGCCGAACTGCTCCATCTACGGCCGTCAGCTGCACTTCGGCGTGCGTGAGTTCGCCTCGGGCTGCATCACCAACGGCATCCTGCTCGGCTCCGACACCCGCCCGTTCTCCGGCACCTTCTTCCAGTTCGCCGATTACGAGCGTGCCGCCGTGCGTCTGGCCGCCCTCATGGAGATCCCGAACCTCTTCATCTGGACCCACGATTCCGTGGCTCTGGGCGAAGACGGCCCGACCCACCAGCCGATCGAGCACCTCGATTCGTTCCGCGCCATCCCGCAGTTCGAAGTCGTGCGCCCGGCCGACGAGTGGGAGACCGCCGAAGCCTACCGTGCGTTCTTCGAGAAGGACAACACGCTGCCGGCAGCCCTCGTGCTGACCCGTCAGGGCGTGCCGACCCTCGCCGAGACCGCGGCCAAGGCCAAGGAAGGCGTCAAGAAGGGTGGCTACATCCTCGTCGACACCGAAGGCGATCCGGACGTGATCATCATGGCCACCGGTTCCGAAGTCCAGTGGGCTGTCGAAGCCGCCAAGAAGCTGGCCGATGAGGGCGTCAAGGCCCGCGTGGTGTCCATGGTCTGCATGGAATGGTTCGAGGACCAGGACGAGGACTACAAGGAATCCGTCCTCCCCGCTTCCGTCAAGGCCCGCGTCTCCGTCGAAGCCGGTCTGGCTCAGCCGTGGTACAAGTACCTCGGCACCTATGGCAAGCCGGTCTCGATCGAGCAGTTCGGCCTGCAGGGCGACGGCACCCAGAACATGATCGATCTGGGCATCACCGCCGAGCACGTGGTGGAAGCCGCCAAGGCCTCCATCGAAGCTGCGCGCTGAACCACAGCTGTACGGGAGGGGCCACACGGCCCCTCCCCTTTGCCCATGGCCGGTTCCATGGGCACCCCCCAAGATTTCATCCAACAAACAGTAGGAGAAAACAAATGACTGCATCCACTCAGGCAATTTCAGAAGCCGGTGTGTCGATCTGGCTGGACGACCTGTCCCGCACCCGCATCGAGTCGGGCAACCTCGAAGAGCTCATCAAGAACGACAACGTGGTTGGCGTCACCACTAACCCGTCCATCTTCCAGAAGGCCCTGAGCCAGGTCGGCCCGTACGACGCACAGCTCAAGGAACTCGGCAAGGTCGACGTTGAGACCGCCATCCGCGAGCTCACCACCACTGACGTGCGCAACGCCTGCGACATCTTCAAGCCGGTCGCCGAAGCCTCCGACTATGTGAACGGCCGCGTGTCCATCGAAGTCGACCCGCGTCTGGCCCACGAGACCGAAGCCACCGAGAAGCAGGCTGAGGAACTCTGGGAGAAGGTCGACCGCAAGAACGCGATGATCAAGATTCCGGCGACCCTCGAAGGCCTTCCGGCGATCACCGCCACCCTGGCCAAGGGCATCTCCGTGAACGTCACCCTGATCTTCTCGCTCGAGCGTTACGAGCAGGTCATCGACGCCTTCATCGAGGGCATTGCCCAGGCCGCCGCCAACGGCCACGACCTGGAGCACATCGCTTCCGTCGCTTCGTTCTTCGTCTCCCGCGTGGACACTGCTGTTGACAAGCAGCTTGAGGAGATCGGCTCCCTCGAGGCCAAGGGCCTCATGGGCAAGGCCGCTGTGGCCAACGCCCGCCTCGCCTACGAACTCTTCGAGAAGAAGTTCGCCGAGGACTCCCGCTGGGCCGAGCTCGAAGCCAAGGGCGCCAAGAAGCAGCGTCCGCTGTGGGCCTCCACCGGCACCAAGAACGCCGCTTACTCCGACACCAAGTACGTGGACGAGCTCGTGGCCAAGGACGTCGTCAACACGATGCCTGAGAAGACGCTGCTCGCTGTCGCAGACCACGGTGACGCCACGCTGGGCATCGTCTCCGGCAACTACGACGAAGCGCACGACATCATGAACGATCTCGCCGAAGTCGGCGTGAACTTCAAGGATGTCACCGACAAGCTTGAGGCTGACGGCGTCGCCGCCTTCATCAAGTCCTGGGACTCCGTGCTCTCCGACGTGCAGGCCGGCATCGACCGCGTCAACGGCTGAGATCATTCGGATTCATTGAATCCTAGATAGTCCTCAAGGGGACCGGCATCATGCCGGTCCCCTTTCTTGATGCTGACGCAGTGTGGTCAGTCGTTGTGCAGCGTTTCGAGGAACGCGTCGATGCGCGCACACGCCTCTTTGATGTCTTCCATACTCGTCGCATAGGATATGCGCACAAAGCCCTCGCCGGACTCACCGAACGCGGTGCCTGGCACAATCGCGACCTTCTGCTCTTCGAGCAGCCGTACGCAGAATTCGTCGGATGACAACCCTGATGACGTGATGTTCGCGAACACATAGAATGTGCCGTTCGGCACATTGGTCGTCAATCCCATGCGGTTCAGACGCGCGCAGATGAGATTGCGGCGCGCCTCGTATTCCTTGCACATGCCCGCGATGTCCGGCATGCCATGCTCGAGTGCCTCAATCGCCGCGTATTGCGCTGCGGTGGGCGCTGACATGATGACGAACTGGTGCACCTTCGTCAGCTGTGCGCTCAACTCAGGATTGCTCAACAGGTAGCCAAGGCGCCAACCGGTCATGGCGAATGCTTTCGAGAAGCCATTGATCACGAGCACTTGGTCTCGAATCTCGTCGAAGTTTGCAGGTGAGCAGAACTCCCCTGCGAACACGAGTTCGGAATAGATCTCGTCGGAGATGATGTAGATGCCGGATTCCTTGAGGATCGGGACCAATCGGGCATAGTCCTCACGGGTCATCACGCCCCCGGTCGGATTCGATGGGAAGTTGACGATGATCGCTTTTGTCTTCTCGGTGATCGCACGCTCGAGGTCTTCGGGCAGGAGCTTGAAATCGTGCTCCTGGGTCAGCGGAATGCGCACTGGCACGCCGCCGGCCATGAGGATCGCGGGCTCGTAGGCCACATAGTTCGGGTCGAGCACAATCACTTCGTCGCCGGGGTTGATCAGCGTGCGGCAGCACAGGTCGACGGCTTCCGAGCCACCCACGGTGACAAGGATCTCCGAGTCGGGGTCATACGCGATGCCGTAGCGGTTGCGGTAATAGTTCGCGATCTGCCTGCGCAATGCGATCAGGCCACGGTTCGCCGTGTAGTGGGTGTGTCCCTCCTCAAAGGATTCCACCGCTTTCGCGCTGATATGCCATGGGGTGTCGAAATCAGGCTCGCCGACGCCGAGCGAGATGACGCCCTCCATCGCGTTCGCCAGATCGAAGTATTTGCGGATGCCACTGGGTTTGAGGTGTTCGATGGTCCGGTTGATGGGTTTCATCAGTAGCTCACCACCAATCGTCCCTCGCTGTTGGCCGTGCGGGCCGCGCCGGTGAGCACGCCGGACTGCTTGTACTGCTTGAGCACGAACAGGGTCTTCGTGCTCTGCACATGCTCCATGACGGCGATGCGGTCGGCCACGAACTGGCACACCTCGAACATCGTGCGCCCTTGGACAAGACAGATGAAGTCGTTGTCGCCGGTGATCAGATACAGCGAATCGATCTCCGGGTATTTCGCGAGCAGAGCCGCGGTGTGGTCGTAACCCTGGTCCTTCATCGGCGAGACGTCCACTTCGATGAACGCCATGATGCGCTCGTCGCGCAGCACTTTGTTGTAGTTGATCACCGTATGGTAGCCGCAGATGATCTTCTGGTCCTCCATGCGGCGTACGGCGTGTGCGACATCCTTGGCGTCTTCGTTGAGAATGTCGGCGAGGTCCTGCGCGTTGAGCCGGGCGTCGTTCTCGAGCAGTTCGAGGATCGCCTGATCTTGGCCGCTGATATTCGGTTCCGTCATGATGGTGTTCCGATCCTTGTGGTTGGTATGGCTGCGGTGCCTGCGTCTATTGACGATAATAACTGAAGAAATTCGTCATCTTCTCCACCGCGCCCTTGAGCACTTCGACACGCGGCAGATAGACGACGCGGAAGTGGTCCGGATCCTTCCAATTGAAACCGGTGCCTTGCACAATGAGCAGCTTTTCGTCGTGCAGCAGGTCGAGGGCGAACTGTTCGTCGTTGTGGATGTTGAACTTCTTCGTGTTGATCTTCGGGAAGATATAGAACGCGGCCTTTGGCTTGACGGCGGAGATGCCGTCGATGGCGTTGAGCGCCTCATAGATGTATTCGCGCTGCTCGTAGAGGCGGCCGCCGGGCACCAGATAATCATTGACGCTCTGGTGTCCGCCGAGCGCGGTCTGCACGATGGATTGCGCGGGCACGTTTGAACAGATGCGCATATTCGTGAGCATGTCGATGCCCTCGATGTAGTCCTTCGCGATCGCCTTGTTGCCGGAGAGGATCATCCAACCGATGCGGTAGCCCGCGATCATGTGCGATTTGGACAGTCCGCTGTAGGTGACGCAGAACAGGTCCGGGGCGAGCGAAGCGATCGATGTGTGTTCAAGGCCGTCCATGACAAGCCGGTCGTAGATCTCGTCGGAGAAGATCATCAGCTGGTGTTCGCGTGCCAGACTGACAATCTGTTCAAGGACCTCCTTCGGGTAGAGCGCGCCAGTTGGATTGTTGGGGTTGATGATGACGATCGCCTTGGTGCGGTCGGTGATCTTCGCGCGCATGTCGTCGATGTCCGGGTACCACTCCGATTGCTCATCGCACACATAATGCACCGGCTTGCCGCCTGCCAGCGTGACGCATGCGGTCCACAGCGGGTAGTCCGGTGCGGGCAGCAACACCTCGTCACCGTTGTCGAGCAACGCGCTCATGCTCAGATTGATCAGTTCACTCACGCCGTTGCCCGTGTAGATGTCTTCGACGCCGACGTTCGGCAGATGCTTGAGCTGCGCGTACTGCATGATCGCTTTGCGGGCGGAGAACAGGCCCTTCGACGCCGAATACCCTTCGGTATCCGTGAGTTGTTGCGCCATGTCATACACGACCTCATCCGGTGTGCGGAAGCCGAATGGTGCGGGGTTGCCGATGTTGAGCTTCATGACGTGCATGCCGGCCGCCTCCATGCGCGCCGCCTCGTTGACGACCGGGCCGCGGACATCATAGAGCACGTTGTCGAGCTTATGCGATTTGGTGAACGTCCTCCGTGTGCGCGCGGTGGTGGAACCGGGGGTCACGGTTGCGGGCATATCGGTGAATGAAGGGTCCTGTACATTGGCGTCGAATTGTGGTTCCATCCTGTGCTCCTGTTCCATATGTGCCTGATGGTGTGATGATACTGGTGATGGTGTATGTTCAAAACCATGAGACTGATTGCATTGAACATGTGCATCGGTGTTCAACGCTGAGGTGTTGAACACCGATGAGGAATGTTCAACAACCGCCTGTACATCGGATAGGGTGGTGGGATGGTCGTCGAAGGGCACGTTCTCCCCTGCCAGCCATCGTGCGTCGACGTTGAGCACAGCGGCCAGAAAATGTTCAATTTCTGGCCGTGGCTTGGTCTTGCCGTTCACATACTGGCTGATATGGCTTCGCCCCAGTTTGATGCCATGGGTGTGTGCGGCTTTGACGAAGTCGCTTTGCCGTATGTTGCGCAGGTCCATCGCTTGGTTGAGGCGTTGCGCGAATCGATCGGTCACTACCGCTCCCCTCTCGTGTGTTCAATGCAACAACAATGGTGACCAGTATACCACGCGTTGAACATGTCATGCTGGAGACGGTGCACAGATGAATCGACTATTGAACATGTGCGGAACACTATGGGTTCAATACAACTACTAATATGTTCAACATAGTAGAATCCATGTTCAATATTGAACAAGCGCGCTACCGTGTATTGGAGTTCACGTTACAGCATGGCATGTTCAAGCCATTGCGCCACGCCATCATCGTTGTTTGACGGGCACACTTCATCGGCGATGCTGAGCACGGCTGGATTGGCATTGGCCACAGCCACGCCGGTGCCGCTGAGGTTCATCATGCCGATATCGACCATGTCATCGCCGAATGCCGTGGCCTGTTGTGCATCCATCCCCCACTGGTCGCATAGTGCTTGCACCGCATCCTTTTTGTTGGCATGTGGCGCCATGAGCATCCACAGCCGTCCTTCCGACACATGCACGGTGAAGTCATCCGGGATGAGCTCGTGCAACAGATTGGTCTGTTCGGCCCGTGGGAAGATGATGATCTTGTCGGCTATGCCATGGGGAACGTCACGGAAATCAGTGTACTGCCATGTTTGGGTCGCCCAATACCGTGACACATCGAAGTTCGTGTAGCGTATGTCGTCCATGACAATGCCAATCTCCAGGTCGGGCATGACGCTCAGCATCGCGCGGCACACCTCGCAGGCGCTCTGCGATTCGAATCCGTTTTTGACAAGGCTGCCCGGTGACGATGGCTTGTGTCCAGTGAGTGATGCGTAATCTGATTGTGAGGGATCAAAATCGATCAGTGCGCCGTTGAGGTAGATGCATGCGTCGGCGTGCAGCGCTTGCACGATGGACAGGCCGGTGCTCACTGGACGTGCTGTCGCGACGACGACAGGAATCCCCCGGCTGCGTACAGCGTGCACCGTCTCGATCGTGCGTGCCGAGAGGGCGCGGTCTTCGAAGCGTTCGGCGTCGTGGAGCAGTGTGCCGTCGAGGTCGGCGATGATGAATGGTGTGTGAGGCATGGTATGGGAATCCCCTCCCCTATTGGCGAGTGGTCGAGTGATGTGGCATGGGAATACGAAACGACCCATGGTCCCACCATGCTTTAGGTGGCCATGGGTCGTTGCATACGGTCGTGATCAGGCGATGCCGAACTTGGCGAACAGGCCGAGGGCGATGACGATTGCCACCCACACGAGGGCGATGATCACTGTCCAGCGGTTCAGGTTCTTTTCGGCAACACCCGAGGATCCGGCGTTCTGGGTCAGGCCGCCGCCGAACATGTCGGACAGGCCGCCGCCCTTGCCCTTGTGCATGAGGATGAGCAGGGTGAGCAGCAGGCTGAGCACGACAAGAATGATTTGCAGCACCAGCTTGGTTACAGCTAAAGCGGACACGGGTGTACCTCCAACAAAGTCATTTTCCGTATTACACAATAGCGCATGGGCGTGAGAAATACCCGCTATTTGTGTGAAGATGTTGTCGCCAATGTGAGCGTGCAGACGCGAGTGAGCTCATCGACGTCCAGCGCGGCCCCTCCAATGAGGAATCCATCCACGTCCGGCTCGGTGATGAGCTCCACCGCGTTCTTGGAACTCACCGAACCGCCGTAGAGCACACGTACGGCCTGCGCCACATGCTCGTTGAACGTGGCACGCAGATGCTCGCGGAACGCTTGCGCCGCATCCTGCGCGGATTGGGGCGTGGCCACCATACCGGTGCCGATCGCCCAGACGGGTTCGTATGCGATGATGAGTTTGGCTGCCTCTTCGTCGGAAAGGTCACGCGTCACATCATGCACCTGCCCCACGGCGAAGTCGAGTTCGATGCCTTTGCGGCGTTCTTCGAGGCTTTCACCCACGCACAGAATCGGTTGCATGCCGGCGGCGAGCACAGCACGCACCTGATCGACGATGTTGGCGTCGTCTTCGGGATGATATTTGCGGCGTTCCGAGTGCCCCACGATCACATAGCTGCAGCCCAGACGCGCGATCATATCCGCGGAGACATCGCCGGTGAAGGCGCCCTGTGTGGTGACCGAGACGGTTTGGGCCCCGTATTTGATGCGCAGTTTTTCGGATTCCACAAGCACTTGCACGCTGCGCAACGACGTGAACGAGGGGAAGAGCGCCACCTCGCACCGCGAGAAATCAAAATGGCGGGAACGGAGGTTCTTCGCGAACCGCTGCACGAAAGCAGTGGCCTCGAGATGGTCGAAATTCATCTTCCAATTGCCGGCCACCATGGGTGTGCGTGCGGATGTCATAGGATTCCTCGATGTCTGTGTGCGGGAACGGATATATGAACACGGCGCGCGCCGGGAAACGGTTCAGAATCAGTCGAGCACCTTCAGGCCGGGAAGTTCCTTGCCTTCAAGGAACTCGAGGGAAGCACCGCCGCCGGTGGAGATGTGCGAGAAGCCATCCTCCGGGAAGCCGAGGTTACGCACGGCTGCCGCGGAATCACCGCCGCCGACGATCGTGAACGCGCCGTTCGCGGTCGCGTCGACGAGCGCCTGGGCCACGGCACGTGTGCCGTTGGCGAACTGCGGGATCTCGAAGACGCCCATCGGGCCGTTCCACACCACGGTCTTGGAGTCCACGATCTTGTCGTGGAAGAGCTTGCAGGATTCCGGGCCGATGTCGAGGCCCATCATGTCGGACGGGATCTGGTCCGCGGGCACGACCTGCGGGTCGATCGGGGTGTCCCCTGCCGGGAATCCCTTGTTGACGACGATGTCGACCGGGAGGACGAGCTCGACGCCGTTCTTCTCGGCCGTTTCGATGTAGCCCTTGACCTTGTCGATCTGGTCCTCTTCGAGCAGCGACGTGCCGACCTCATAGCCCTTGGCCTTGAGGAAGGTGAAGACCATGCCGCCGCCGATGACGAGGCGGTCGGCTTTGTCGAGCAGGTTCTCGATCACACCGAGCTTGTCGGAGACCTTGGAACCGCCGAGCACCACGGTGAACGGGCGCTCCGGGTTCTCGGTCGCCTTGGACAGCGCCTTGACTTCCTTCTCGACGAGCAGGCCCGCCGCCGCAGGAAGATCGGCTGCCACATCGTAGTTGGAGCCCTGTGCACGGTGGACCACACCGAAGCCGTCGGAGACGAACACGTCGCCCAGCGCGGCGATCTTCTTGGCGTACTCGGCGCGCTCGGCCTCGTCCTTGCTGGTCTCTTCGGGGTTGAACCGCACGTTTTCGAGCAGCACGACGTCACCGTCGTTCATCGCGGCGACCTTCGCCTGCGCATCGGGGCCATACGTGTCGCTGGCGAGCACCACGTCGCAGCCGAGCAGTTCGCTCAGGCGCTTGGCGACCGGAGCGAGGGACAGTTCGGGGACGACCTTGCCCTTCGGGCGGCCCAGATGTGCCATGAGGATGACCTTGGCGCCATCCTTGCGCAGCTCTTCGATGGTGGGCAGCGCAGCCTTGATACGACCGTCATCGGTAATGGTCGTGCCATCGAGCGGAACATTGAAGTCGGCGCGCACCAGAACGCGCTTGCCCTTGAGATCTCCGAGATCCTTGAGTGTCTTCATTCGTTATCCTTTCACGCCGCCACATGCGCGACGGCTGTAGTAAGCCACCAGTTATGCATCTTAGCGCCCGAAAGAAACAACACACCGCGTTCGCTGACAAAGCAACGGCTGTGCTGCGCCTGTGCAGGGCGCCGGATGATGGCCGGTCATGACTCCTGTTGCGCCCGCTGCACCTTGTCGGCGAGCTGGAGCAGGCGGCGGATGCGGCCCGCCACAGCGTCTTTCGTGATGGGTGGATTGGCGAGGCGGCCGAGCTCTTCGAGGCTCGCGTCACCATGGTCAAGGCGCAGCTGGCCAGCCGCACGCAGGTTCTCGGGAACATCGTCACCGAGGATCGCGAAGGCGTGGCGCACCTTTTCGCAGGCCTCCGCCGCGGCCTTGGCGCTGCGGCGCATGTTGGCGTCGTCGAAGTTGGCCAAACGGTTCGCCTTGCCTCGGGCTTCGCCGTCGGAACGCTTGCCGGTCCATTCGCGTGCCGAACGCGGTGCGCCCATGAGGATGAGCATGCGTTCGATCGCATCGGGGTCCTTGCGCGTCACGCGGCGCGAGCTGCGCAGCTGGCGTGCCTGTGCGCTGATGCCCAGTCGGCGTGCGGCGCTCGTCAGATCGATGACCGTTTCGTCGGTCGGGCAGACCACTTCGAGATAGCTGGCCTTGCCCGGGTCGGACAGGGCGCCATGCGCGAGGAAGGCCCCACGCCAAATGGTTTTGACCTGGGCGATGTTGCCGCTCGTGATCTCCTTGGGCAGGCCGCCCACCACTTGATGGGTGTGGCGGTCGAGCAGGCCGCATTGCAGGGCCAGGGCCACGCCGCCGCGGTCGATCGTGATGAGGTAACGGCGCACCGGGCCGTTGGGGGTCTGGCGGTCGCCGGCGTTGAGGATGGAATCATGGCCATACTGGTGCTTGATGGCATGCTGCAGCCAACGGGCTGCCTCCAGGGAATCGAATTGGGCTTGGACTATGATGCCCTTCTCGGTCTTGCGCAGACCGCCGCCGAAACGAAGCATGGCGGTGGCTTGCGCCTTCTGCGCCGCGGCCATCTCCCCGTCGATTTCGGACAGCTCGCTTTTTACCTCATCGAGAAGCGCCAAGGGATCCTCCTGTTGGTTCTGGCTGAATGGGGTGGTTCGGCGTGTCGCGTCATCCCACCGAAGTTCCGTGATACCGAACGACTTGGACAACGCCGATTGTGGATTGGGATTTGACAAAATGGGGTTATTGTGCTTCTTTTCGGTCGAGTTCGCGGGCGGAGACACTCACGGAAAGACCGTGCGCGCGCAACCGTTCCGCCAAGGCCTCGCTCATGGCGACCGAACGGTGCTGGCCGCCGGTGCAGCCGATGGCGATGGTGACATAATGCTTGTCTTCCTGCGCGTACCCGTTCACGGCGATCGCGATCGCCTTCTCGTAGGCGTCGAGGAATTCCGTGGCGCCGTCGCGCGACAACACGTATTCGCTCACCGGCGCATCCTTGCCGTTGAGCTCGCGCAGGCGCGGCACCCAGAACGGGTTGGGCAGGAAGCGCACATCCGCCACGAAGTCCGCGTCGATCGGAATGCCGTATTTGAACCCGAAACTGAAGATATGCACCGAGACGGTGGTCGGACCCGACCCCATGAGCGCATTGTACAGTTTCGTGGACAGCTGGTGGATGCTCAGATGGCTCGTGTCGATCACGATGTCGGCGCGCTCCTCGAGGTTTTCCAGCAAGGCGCGCTCCTCACGGATGCCGTCGATGAGCCGGCCGTTGTGCTGCAACGGGTGCGGGCGGCGCACCGATTCGAACCGTTTGATCAGCACCTCGTCGTCGGCGTCCAAAAAGAGGATGCGCGTTTTGACGCCCAGATCATCGAGATGGCTCAGCATGGCGGACAGGTCAGCGAAATAATCGCGTGACCGCACGTCGATCACGGCGGCGAGCCGGTGCACGCCGCTGGGTGATGCGGTCATCATATCGACCATCGGCACCATGAGCTGCGGCGGCATGTTGTCGACCACATACCACCCCATGTCTTCGATGCTGTGGGCAGCATGCGACCGGCCCGCACCGCTCATGCCGGTGATGAGCATGACCTCGAACCCTTCTGCCGGCGCGGTCGCCTCGGGTTCCTTGGCCAACGCCGGCTGCCCCATGGGTGCGGTAGATGTCATAGTGCCTCCTCCAGAGCGGCGCGCATCGCGGTCTCCAACGTGCGGTCCCGTGTGCGCGTACTGCAATGGTCAAAGTCCTCGGATTGGGCATGGCCCGTCATCAGCAGCACTTGGGCCACCGCCTGATACAGTAGCATCTCCTCTCCGCCGATCGCGACGCCGCCACGTTCCCGCCATGCGCGCATGAGCGCGGTGGGCCTGGGGTCATACACCACATCCAGCAGCATGCCATGCACGTCCACGTCCGCATCGAGCAGCGCTTGGGCCACCACGTCGGCACCATGGGCGGGAATGGTGTTGACCACCGCATCCGCCGCCTCCAGTTCCAGTATGCAATCCGCCAACGGCACGAGACGCACCGTCATGCCATGGCGCTCTCCACATGCGGCGAGCCCGGGGTTGTGGTCGGGGTGGCGTGCGGCCACCGCCACATCGGATACGTCACCCATCATCGCGCATGCGGCCAATGCCGACGTGGCGGTGTTGCCATTGCCGAGAATGACCGCGCTGCGGTGGGCGTGCTTGGCGGCGCCGGTCTGTGTCTGGCGATTCCCCGCTTCCTCGAAGGCGCGCGCGATGCCGTATACATCGGTGTTGAACAGTTTCAGGGCGCGGTTGGGGCCGGTGCCGTCGAACACCACCGTATTGGCCACGCCCAGTTCCCTCGCCCACAGGTTCGACGGTTCGCCGTAAGGCTGGATGGTGCGTTTGAGCGGCATCGTCAGGCTCAGGCCCGCCCAGGTGTCGTCCAACGAGTCCAGGAATGCTTCCAGATCGTCCTGCCCCACCTCGATGCTGCGGTAGTCCCAATCGTCCAACCCCATGGCCCGGTATGCGGCGGTATGCAACACAGGTGACAGTGAGTGCGCGATGGGCTGCCCCAGCACGGCGCAGTGGCGATGGGGCGTATGGTGTTCGAATGGCATGCGGCCTCCCGTCTTCTTCGTGCCCGCGCTACCCTACCTTATCACCGGCACCGGCCGCACTCTGCACGGCTTCTCGCTGCGTGGTGCCGGTGTTTCGCGTCCCTCCGTGCAATGCGTCGTGGATACGTTGCGCCTTGGCATGGCCGACACCTTTGACCGCTTCGAGTTCATCGACGCTGGCCTCACGCATGGCGCGCACCGAACCGAAATGCGCCAACAGACGCTTCTGGTAGGCAGGGCCGATGCCCGGAATGTCGTCGAGGGCCGACCGGAGCGCGCCTTTGCGGCGTGCCTGCCGATGGTAGGTGATGGCGAACCGGTGGGATTCGTCACGCACCCGCTGCAACAGGTAGAGGCCTTCGGAGGTGCGTTTGAGGATGATCGGATAGTCATCGTCCGGCACCCACACCTCTTCGAGCCGCTTGGCCAAACCGCACACCGCCACGTCTTCCACACCGCAATCAGCCAAGGCCTGTGCCGCCGCCATGACCTGCGGCTTGCCGCCATCGACCACCACAAGATTGGGTTTGTAGGCGAAATGCCTGCGGTTGGTGTTCTGCCGCACCACATCCTCATCGGCGGGCTGGCCGCCGGCTCGCCGCTCATTGTCGAGGCTTTCGCCGCTGTCGCCGGCGATGTTGCCGTGTTTGAACCTGCGCGTCAGCGTCTCGTACAGCGCGGAAAGGTCATCAAGTGCGCCAGTGCCGTCGTCGCCGCGGATCGCGAACCGCCGGTATTCGGATTTCTTGGCGATGCCGTCTTCGAACACCACCATCGACGCCACCTGAAACGCGCCTCCCACGGTGTTCGAGATGTCGTAGCATTCGATGCGCAATGGGGCCTGATCCAGTCCAAGCGCCTGTGCCACATCGTTCATGGCCGCGGTGCGTGTGCCGATGTCGCTGATGCGGCTCATCTTGCTGCGTTGCAACGCCTGCTGCGCGTTCTGGTCGGCGCGGTCGAGCAGCTGCTTCTTGTTGCCGCGCATCGGCACGGTGATTGAGACCGCTCCCCCGCGCAGCCCCGACAGCCATTGCTCCAGCTCGTCAGCGCGCGCCGGCGCGAACGGCAGCAGGATCTGCCGGGGTACCGGCGCCACCGGCTCGAGCAGGTCGGCTCGCCCGGTCTGCTCCATGCGGCGTGTACGGGCGCGCGTGGCCTGGGCGCGCGCGGTGGCGTCTGTCGCGGTGATCTGCTGCGAATCGGCGATCGCGTTGCGTTGCTCGTTGATGATGAGCGACTGGGATGCGCCTTGCGCCGCCCCTCCGTCCTCCGGCGCGTCCGCGTGCAGTGTGTTGGCCGCCTCATACGTCAGCTCGGAATACACTTGGACAATCAGATCGGCCATCAGTTCGCCGTCGTCCACTTCGTCGGCGCGCTCCACACTCCAATTGCGTTCACCCCGAATGGTGCCCGAGCGCACGAAGAACGCATGCACGGACGCCTCGAGCTCGTCGGTGGCGAATCCGAACACGTCGGCGTCCACATCCTGGTCGAGCACGACCGCGTTCTGCTCCATCACGGTGCCGAGCATCTGGATATCGTCACGCAGCCGCGCCGCGCGCTCGAAGTCGAGGTCGGCGCTCGCCTCCTTCATCTGCGCGGTGAGTTGGGCGATGTACGATTTGCCCACGCGCCCAGTCAGTACGCCCACGAGTTGCTCGCACATGCGCCGGTGCGCGCTGGCTTCGATGCGCCCCACGCATGGCGCGGAGCATTTGCCGATCGATGCGAGCAGGCATGGCCGTCCGGTGAGGCGCGCCTTGCGGAACACGGCGGGCGTGCAGGTGCGCACGGGGAAGGTGCGCAGCAGGCGGTCCAGGCTTTTGCGCAGGTCCCACACTTTGGCGTAGGGGCCGAAATACCTCGTGTCACGGCGTTTGCGGCTGCGGGTGACCCATACGCGGGGGTATTCCTCGCCCACGGAGACGGCAAGGTAAGGATAGGTTTTGTCGTCACGGAACACCACATTGAACCGCGGGTCGAATTCCTTGATCCATGTGTATTCCAAGGTGAGCGCTTCCAGTTCGGTGCCGACCACGGTCCATTCGAGCGACCGCGCGGTGAGCACCATGGTCTGGGTGCGCGGGTGCAGTTGGTGCAGTGGCTGGAAGTAGTTCGTCAGGCGGTTGCGCAGGTTCTTCGCCTTGCCCACGTAGATCACGCGGCCCTCCCCGTCCCTCCACTTGTAGACGCCGGGCTGTGCGGGAATGTCGCCGGTGCGCGGGCGGAACAGGTCGCGTGTGTCGCCGAGCAGTGGCGCCCCGTTGGCATTGGTGCCGCCGCTCGTGTCCTGCGCGGGCATGCTGGCGATTAGGTCGTGTGCCATGTCTTGCCAGGAGTCTGGCGCATGGCGTTCGAAAACGCTCACGGACTCTCCTTACGTTGCCGCTTGGGTCATTTGAGCAGTGGCGACAGGAAGCGGCCGGTCCACGACTCGTCGCATTGCACCACGTGTTCGGGTGTTCCCTCGGCCACGATTGTGCCGCCGCCTTCGCCGCCTTCCGGACCCAGGTCGATGATCCAGTCGCTGGATTTGACCACGTCCAGGTTGTGCTCGATCACGATGACCGTGTTGCCTTTGTCCACAAGCCCCTGCAGCACCACGAGCAGTTTGTTCACGTCTTCGAAGTGCAGACCGGTCGTCGGCTCGTCGAGGATGTACACGGTCTTGCCGGTGGAACGGCGTTGCAGTTCGGTCGCGAGCTTGACGCGCTGCGATTCACCGCCCGACAGTGTGGTGGCGGGCTGCCCCAAACGGATGTAGCCCAGGCCCACCTGCACAAGGGTGTCCAGATACCGTGAGATCGCCGGATACGCCTTGAAGAACTCGGCGGCCTCGCTGATGGGCATGTCGAGGATGTCGGCGACGGTCTTGCCGTTGTACTTGACCTCGAGCGTCTCGCGATTGTAGCGCTTGCCGTGGCATTCCTCGCACTCCACATACACGTCGGGCAGGAAGTTCATCTCGATCTTCAATGTGCCGTCACCATGGCACGCCTCACAGCGCCCGCCCTTGACGTTGAACGAGAACCTGCCCGGGCCGTAGCCGCGCACCTGCGCTTCGGGGGTTTTGGCGAACAGCATGCGGATCTTGTCCCACACGCCGGTGTAGGTGGCCGGGTTCGACCGTGGTGTGCGTCCGATCGGGTTCTGGTCGACGTGGATCACCTTGTCGCATAGGTCCACGCCCTCGACACGTGTGTGTTTGCCGGGCACGATGCGTGCGCCGTTGAGCTTGTCGGCGAGCACCGGGTAGAGGATCTGGTTGACGAGCGTGGATTTGCCGGACCCCGAGACACCGGTCACGCATGTCATCACGCCCAAGGGGAACCGCACGGTCAGGTCCTTGAGGTTGTTCTCGCGCGCCCCCACCACGGTGAGCTGCTTGGTTGTGCGTGTCTTGCGGCGCTTCTTGGGCACTTCGATGCGGCGCCTGCCGGCAATGTAGTCACCGGTGATGGAACGCGTGGCGTCCACAAGGTGATCGGCGGGGCCGGAATAGACGACTTCGCCGCCATGTTCGCCGGCGCCCGGGCCGATATCGACGAGCCAGTCGGCGCTGCGGATCGTGTCTTCGTCGTGTTCGACGACGATGAGCGTGTTGCCCAGGTCACGCAGATGGTGCAGGGTGTCGATCAGGCGCGCGTTGTCGCGTTGGTGCAGGCCGATCGAGGGTTCGTCAAGCACGTACATGACGCCCACGAGGCCTGATCCGATTTGCGTGGCGAGCCTGATGCGCTGCGCTTCGCCGCCCGACAGTGTCTTCGCGGCGCGCGAAAGCGTCAAGTAGTTGAGGCCTACGTCGTTGAGGAATCCGAGGCGCGCACGGATCTCCTTGACGACTTCGCCCGCGATCTGCGCCTTGGCGCCGCTCAGGTCGAGTTCGTTGATCCAGGCGAGTCCACGCTCGGCGGACATGTCGCACACGTCGGCGATCGATTTGCCTTCCACAGTGACGGCGAGCACCTCGGGCTTGAGCCGCTTGCCGTGACACACGGCGCACGGCACTTCGCGCATATACGATTCGTAGTATTGCTTGCGCTGTTCCGAATCGGTCTCCTCGTGCCGGCGCATGAGCGACCGCACCACGCCCTCGAACCCGGTCGAGTATTCGCGCATGCGCCCCCAACGGTTGCGGTACGAGACGGTGACCTTGAAGTCCTTGCCGTACATGATGGCCTGACGCACTTCTTCGGGCAGGTCCTTCCACGGGGTGTCCAGGTCGAAGCCGAGTTCTGAGGCGAGGCCCTCAAGCAGATGGCGGTAGTAATCGCCGGTGCTTTTCGTCATCATCCACGGTTCGATCGCGCCTTCGTTGAGCGTTTTGTCGGGGTCGGGCACCACGAGCTCGGGGTCGATCGCGAGACTGAAGCCGAGGCCGGTGCATTCGGGGCATGCGCCGTAGGGCGCGTTGAACGAGAACGTGCGCGGTTCGATCTCGTCGAGTTCGAGCGTGTGTCCGTTCGGGCATGCCATGTGTTCGGAGAACGGCACGCGGCGCAGCGGGTCGTTCTCGTCGCGGTCGACGAAATCGGCGACCATGAGCCCGTTGGCGAGCCTGAGCGCCGTTTCGACGGAGTCGGTGAGGCGCTGGCGGATGCCGTCTTTGATGACGAGGCGGTCGACGACGACCTCGATGGTGTGCTTCTTCTGCTTCGTCAACGTGATGTCGTCGGACAGTTGGCGCATCTGACCGTCGATGAGGGCGCGCGCATAGCCGTCGCCGCGCAACAGGTCGAGCAGGTCCTCGAATTCGCCTTTGCGCCCGCGCACGACCGGCGCGAGGATCTGGAAGCGTGTACGCTCGGGGTTGGCGAGCAGGCGGTCGACCATCTGCTGCGGCGTCTGCGCGCTCACCTCGGCCCCGCACACCGGGCAGTGCGGCACGCCGGTGCGCGCGAACAGCAGGCGCAGGTAATCGTAGATCTCGGTGATGGTGCCCACCGTGGACCTCGGGTTGCGGTTCGTCGTCTTCTGGTCAATCGACACGGCGGGGCTCAGGCCCTCGATGAAATCGACGTCCGGCTTGTCCATCTGGCCGAGGAATTGGCGTGCGTAGGCGGACAGGGATTCGACGTAGCGCCGCTGGCCCTCGGCGAACAACGTGTCGAATGCCATCGACGATTTGCCCGACCCCGACAGGCCGGTGAAGACGACCATGCGGTTGCGCGGGAACTCCAGGTCCGCGTTCTTGAGGTTGTGTTCACGCGCCCCTTGGATCACGATCTTGAGGTCGTTGGGAAGGTGGCTGATGTCCGCGATCAGTGAGCCGTGCTGTTCGCGCAGCGGCGCCTTGGCGAGCTCCGCGCTCAGGAACGAATCGCTCGACATCACCCGTTCGATGATGGGTTCGGATGCGTGGGCCTCAAATGCTGTTGCCATTCGTCTCCTCCAAGCCGAAAGATGGTACGGCCATGATGGGCCGCGTGTCAAGGATACAACAAGACACGCAAAAAATCGAACACCTGTTCGATGGCTGTGCCGTTTGGCGGGCAAAGTGCGCGCGGGGTGGTTAGCTGTTTCCTAAATGATTTGCTTTGATATATTTTAATATGCTATACTATACGGCATGTTAGTGAAGGAATGGGCCGAGCGCGAGCACTTACACCCGCAGACCGTGTGGAAGTGGTGCCGTACCGGGAAGATGCCCGTTCCCGTCGAGCGCACACCGTCTGGCATGTGGCTCGTTCACGACCCCAAGTACGAAACACCCGTGCCGTCGGATACCAGACAGTCGCGCACCGTCTGTTATGCGCGCGTCTCATCAGCCGGCCAGAAGGCTGACTTGCAGCGTCAGGCCGACCGGCTCAAGGCGTTCGCGCTCAGCATGGGCGTGGAAGCTCCCGAGATCGTCACGGAGACCGGTTCGGGCATGGACGACAAACGGCGCAAGCTCAAACGTCTGCTGGCCGACCCGACCGTGGGCATGATAATCGTGGAGCACCGGGACCGTTTGGCGCGCATGAACGCGGGGCTGGTCGAAAGCGCGTTGAAGGCGCAGGGACGTCGAATCATCGTGGTGGATGACACGGAGTCGGATGACGATCTGGTGCGTGACATGACCGATGCGCTTACCTCGTTCTGCGCTCGTCTGTACGGTAGGCGCGCCGTGAAGAACAAGGTACAGGCCGCGTTGAGGGCGGCCGAGGATGCTTGAGGCGGTGAGGGTGGCGCTCGACCCCACGCCACGGCAGGAACGCATGCTGGAGGGGCATGCGGGCGCAGCACGCTTCGCCTATAATCTCATGCTCGCGCACATCCAATCTCAGCTCGCCCGCAACGAGAAGGCGGACTGGTCGATGTACGCACAGCGGCGTTGGTGGAACGAGTGGAAAAACGAGATTGCCCCATGGTGGGCCGAATACAGCAAGGAGGCGTACAACAGCGCGTTCGAATCATTGGCGGCCGCATTGAAAAACCATTTCGCCTCGAAAACCGGCAGGCGCAAGGGAAAGCGCATGGGCTGGCCAAAGTTCAAAAGCAAGCGGCACACCACGCCACGCTTCGCGTACACGACCGGCTCGTTCGGTCTCGTCGAGGGCGACCCCAAAGTGTTGAAACTGCCGCGCATCGGCCGCGTGCACTGCATGGAGAACATCGCCGGACGCGTCGGGGACGCGAAGGTCGTGCGCATGAGCGTAAGCAGGCGTGCGGGGCGCTGGTATGCGTCCCTGACCGTCGAACATGAGGACAAGCCGGTTTCCAGCCCGCCAAAGGGCGGGAGCGTCGGCGTGGATCTGGGCGTCAAGGCCCTCGCCACACTGTCAGATGGCACGGTGTTCGACAATCCGCGCCTGTTGAAGCGCGCGCACAGGAAGCTCAGGAAAGCGCATAAGGCCCTCAGCCGACGTGAACCGGGGTCGAATAGGTGGAAGCGGGCGCGACTGCGCTTGCAGAAAGCGCACGCGCACGTCGCCAGCCAGCGGCGTGACGGGTTGAACAAGCTCACCACACAGCTCGCGGGCACCTATACGGACATCGGCATCGAGGACCTGAACGTGTCCGGCATGGTCAGGAACCACAACCTCGCCCAAGCCATAAGCGACTGCGGGTTCCGTGAACTGCGCCGCCAACTGGAGTACAAGACCGCCCGCACGGGCGCAAAACTACATGTTGTCAACCGTTGGTGCCCGTCAAGCAAGACGTGTTCGAACTGCGGGACAGTGAAAGCCAAACTGCCCCTCAACGAGCGAACCTACCGCTGCGATGCCTGCGGCCTGAGGATCGACCGCGACCTGAACGCGGCCATCAACATCAACGTCGCCGGGAGTGCCCCGGAGACGGTAAACGCACGCGGAGGGGTTGTAAGACACGACCGGCCTGCACCGGCCGCGCAGACCCCAGTGAACCGTGAACCAAGCAGCCAAAACAATGGCATGAGACTTGGAGCTGATCTCGGCAACGAGGTCATGCAAACTACGGCAAACTAGTTTGCAACGGCTGAATCCAATTGCGAAAACACGCGCCCGGCGCCTGTGCGCACGGCCCCACCGTCTACTCTGGAAGGTACCAAGCCATAAGGCATCACTACAATGCGCCGCACGCGCATGGGAGGAGAGCGGATATGACCCAAGACATGCAACCAGACACCGCCCCGGTGCAAGACGGACCGCCCGCCATCCCGCCCGCGCCACCCGCCATGGGCGATACCACGCCGACCACGCCCGCAACGGCCACCACGTCCGGCATGACGAAAGCGAAGAAGGACGAGCGTACCGTCCAGCACGACATCGAGATCATCATCGCATGGGTGGCGTTGCTCGCGATGATCGTGATCAACGCGCTCGCCCAATTCGGCGTGCTCGTGCACCTCGCCCCTGGTGATTCGCGCGCATCCGTGTTCGCCTGGTTCACGCCCGACCGCTACGTGCAGCTCATCTGGATCCCCATCTACGCGCTGCTCGCCATCTGGCTCATCCGCATCGGCAACGGCCGTCGCAAGGCGAAACGGTTGGGCCGCACCCCCTTCACCCTGCTGGGGCTGCTGTTCATCGTCACCGCATGCGTGGAAATTGGTTGGGTCTTCGCATGGCACAACCAGAACTACCCTTCGGCGATCTCGCTCGTGCTGATCCAGACCACACTCGTCTGGGCATTGTGGTTCTTCGCCCGCCGCGGCAAACACCACGGCCTCTGGGATTGGGCGCCGTTTTCGCTGTGGGGGTCATGGCTCCTCGTGGAATGCGTGACCGACATCGCCCGCGCCGCCACCTACTACGTGTCGAAGGACGGCGCCATCTCCATGACCGCACAGTCCATCACCACGATTGTGGTGATCGTGCTCCTGCTCGCGCTCGCCTGCTTCGCGCGCTACAAGTTCGGTGACTGGATCTTCGGACTCGTCACCCTGTGGGCCGTCGTCGGTGTGGCGGTCCGCCTCATGGACGTCTCCAAGATCACCGCGGTGCTGGGCATCGCGCTCGCCACCGCGGCCGCGGTGCTCATGTACGTTCCGTGGGTCCGCATCTCCCCTCGACTCACCAGCATGGGCTCCCCTGCCGTGCGGGACCGTCAGGGCGGCCAGACGCATGAGGAGCCACACGCGTGACCGAGCGTGGGGATGGCCTGCAGCGGGTCGACCATGGGTTCGGCCCGCTGTATGACGATGCGTCCCGCATCCTGTTCTTGGGCACCATGGCCAGCCCGGCGTCGCGTAGCCATGGTTTCTTCTACATGCATCCGCGCAACCGGTTCTGGCCGGTCATGGAAGCGTTGTTCGCTGACCCAGGCGACCCCACCGACCACGTGGGCACTTCGGTGCCATCCCGGCGCGCGTTCGCGCTGCGCCACCACATCGCGTTATGGGATGCGATCGAATCCTGCGACATTCGCAATGCCAGCGATGCGAGCATCCGCAATGTGGTGCCGAGCGATCTGGCGCCCATCATCACCGGTTCGCGCGTCAGCCACATCTACACGTGCGGGGCGAAAGCCACCGCACTGTATCACCGCTATTGCGAGCCGGATCTGGCCGCGCAAGGCATCACCCTTCCCGCAACCGCACTGCCGTCGACAAGCCCCGCCCATGCCGCAGCCACCCTCGACGACCTGATCGCCACATACCGTGCGCGCATCGATTGGGACGCCTACCGTACGCCGGTGGTTGACGACGCTGGACGAAGACCAACGCACCGCATATGATGGTCTGCGGTGCGTTGGCGGCCCGCGGCGCAACCATGCGTACGGCGCCGACCACGACACCCGGCGCACCCATTCGCCACAGGCCTTACACTCCATGCACACAGCACAGGAAAGACGGTGAAGCATGCCAATCGAAGCGCAGGGACTCGAGATTCAAATCGGTGCACGCACCCTGTTGCACCCCACCAACTTCCACGTGAGCAAAGGCGACAAGATCGGACTTGTCGGCCGCAACGGCGCGGGCAAGACCACCCTCACGCGTGTGATCACCGGCGACCTGCTGCCCACCGCCGGCTCGGTGCGCGTCAGCGGCAAACTCGGCTACCTGCCGCAGGACACCCATGCCGCCGACCCGCAGCAAACCGCGCTCGACCGCATGATGAGCGCCCGTGACATCGCCGCCATCATCACACGCCTGCGCAAAGCGGAACGGGACATGACCGACCCCGACCCGGACGTGATGACGAAGGCGATGAACCGCTACGACAAGGCGATGCAGGATTTCGAAAAAGCCGGCGGATACGCCGCGCAATCCGAAGCGCAGGCCATGGCCTCAAGCCTCGGCCTGCCCCAGGAAGTGATGAGCCGCCCCCTGGGCACCCTGTCCGGCGGCCAGCGCCGACGCATCGAACTGGCGCGCATCCTGTTCTCGGACGCCGACACCCTGATCCTCGACGAACCCACAAACCACTTGGACGCCGACTCCATCGAATGGCTGCGCGGCTACCTCAAACAATACGAAGGCGGATTCCTTGTGATCTCCCACTCCACCGAACTGCTCGATGAAGTGGTCAACAAGGTGTGGCACCTCGACGCGCAACTCGGCCAGATCGACATGTACTCACTCGGATGGACCGCCTACCTGCACCAGCGCGCCGTCGATGAGGAACGCCGCCGCCGCGAACGCGAAGTGGCGGAGAAGAAAGCCGAACGCCTCATGCAGCAGGGCATCCGCCTGCACGCCAAAGCCACCAAGGCCGTGGCCGCGCAGAACATGATGCGCCGAGCGGAAAAGCTCCTCTCCGAAACCTCCACCGCGCAGAAACGCGAAAAAGTCGCCGACATCCGCTTCCCCGAACCAGCCCCCTGCGGCCGCACCCCCATCGAAGCGAAGGACATCTCGAAGGCCTACGGGTCGAACATCGTGTTCGCCGGCGTCAACCTGGCCATCGACAAAGGCTCCCGAGTCGTCATCCTCGGCTACAACGGCGCAGGCAAAACCACCACGCTGCGCCTGCTCGCCCACTTGGAACAGCCCGACACCGGCGAGGTTGAATACGGGCATGGCGCCAAAATCGGCTACTTCGCCCAAGAGCACGACACCCTCGACATGGGGGTGAGCGTGCTGGACAACCTACGCAACGTGGCCCCCGAACTCAACGACACCCAAGCACGCTCGATCCTGGGATCCTTCCTGTTCTCCGGCGACGACGCGTTCAAACCCACCCATGTGCTCTCCGGCGGCGAGAAAACACGGTTGGCGCTCGCCACCTTGGTCACGTCGCGCGCCAACGTGCTGCTGCTCGACGAACCGACGAACAACCTCGACCCCGCCTCGCGCCAGGAGATCCTCAAGGCCATCGCGAAATACGAAGGCGCGATCGTGCTCGTGACCCACGATGAGGGCGCGGTCGAGGCGTTGCGCCCGGAGCGTGTGCTGCTCATGCCCGACGGCGACGAGGACCTGTGGAACGATTCGTACCTGGAGCTCGTCGCCGAAGAGTGAACGTGCTGGGCTGTCACCTGTTGACGCGCAGCACGTCGGGCTCCACGTAGATTTCGAAATTGAACCACGGCAGCGCCGTGCGCACATTGCGTTCGATCTTGTCGACGGTCTGCACGTCGTAGTCACGGTCGAGCTTGGACGTCTGCACTTTGAGACACAGCAGGATGTTGTCCTCCGACATGTGCACGGTCTGCATGTTGATCAGCTTTTCCACGCCGTCGGTCTGTTCGACCGCCCGCACGATGCGCTCGCGGGTGTCCGGGGTCACCGATTCGCCGATGAGCAACGAGCCGGACTTGTAGGCCAGGACGAGTGAGCCAACGACCAGCAGGAGGCCGACCATGAGACCGCCGATGGCGTCGAACAGCTCGTTGTCGAAGATGATCGCGCATCCGATGCCGATGAAGGCGAATGCCAGGCCTATCAGTGCCAACGTGTCTTCCATGATGACCGAGGCGAGTTCGGCGGACTTGGTGCGCTTCCAGAACCTGAAGATGCCCATCTTCGGTGTGTCGGTGCGCTTCATGCGCTCATTGGCTTCCTTGACGCTTTGGTGCAGCCCGTAGCCTTCGAGGCAGGCGCTGATCACCACGACCACAAGGGCCACGACGAGTTCCATGCGGTTGGCGTTCTGCAGCGCCGGGTCGCCGTTGACGGCGATGATCTTCTTCACGGCTTCGGATGTGGAGAAGAAACCGCCGACGAAGAACAGCAGCGTCGCCACGACGAACGACGCGAGGTATTTGGTGCGGTACCAGCCGAAGGGGTGCTCCGAATTGAGTTTGTGCTTGGAGACCTTGTCTCCGATGATGAGCACGATCTCGTTCGAACAGTCGGCGATGGAGTGCACGGATTCGGAAAGCATCGATGACGATCCGGTGAACACCGCGGCCGCCAGTTTGGCGATGGCCACGCCGATGTTGGCGATGAGCGCCGCTTTCACGGCGGCGCCGGCGTGCTTCTGCTCGGCCGCCACGGTGGGATTGGTGTCTCCTGACGCATTGAGTTGCGCTTGGCTCGCCGTGGCATCCAACGGCAGTGTGTCTGATGGCTCCTTCATGGGTGGTCTCCCTCCTCTGTATGTGGATCAGTGGGTGCACATGGGTACACGCGGGGCCCTGACCTCCTTGGCGGATGTCAGGGCCCCACCCGGGCTACAGACGTCCATGGTTCCACGCCGTCTGCCCTTACGCTGGATTCACTTGGCCTGCAGCTGGTTGCTCGACGCGTCGAAATCCGCCATGGCGTATGCGCGGATCGTGGGATCGTCGTACGTGCTCTTGTAGTACGTCATCGTGTTGGCCGAGAAACCGCTCGTGAAGATGGTCTTCTCGTACTGGCCGTCAGCCATCGCGCTCATGCCCTCGATCATCGCGGCGCTTGAAAGCGTCTTGAACAGGCGGGTGACGTTGTCCTGCTCACCCTCCTTGTTCGGATAGTGGGCGTTCGTGTAGGCGGCGCGCACAAAACGCGACATCGAGTTCGGGTCGCCCGGCAGCCCATGCGAGCTCAGTCCGGCACCCCACGGCTTGAGTTCCGCATTGCCCCACTTGACAGGCTTGACCATCGCCGGATCGCAGTTGATGTAGTTGATGAGATTGGCGCGATGCACCGGGAACTCCGGCTGGTTCGTCATGACGTCAATGTCGTCGTCGTAGACGTGCATGCCGCTTGCCGTGTATTCGACGACGATGCTGCGCGTCGCGTCGGCGATGATCCAGTGGAGCATCGCAACCGGGTACTGGTCGTTGATGGGCTTCGCCACGATTGTGACGTTCTTCAGGGCCTCCGCCACGTCGTCGACCGACGTGAAATTGCGCGCCACCCACAGTGGGAACTCATAGGCGGCCACATTGACCGTCAGGTTCACACTGTCGGACGCATATTCGGCATAGCCCGGGAAATTGAGTCCGGCAACGGCAACGCCTGCGTCATTGGCGCAATCGAAATACAGGGGGGTGTCGTCGACGACGATGCCGATGCCGAGCACCGCATGGTTGCGGTCCTCGCCGTTGAACACCGGCTGGTAGTTGTAATCCTTTGGGGTGTACAGCACCTTCTCGCCGTACGAGAACGACCAATCAAGGTTACGGCCGAAGAACATGTTGTCTTCGCCATCGACAAAACGGACCGCAGTGCACATAAGTGACTCCTTTTCTTCGACGCCGCCATAATGGACCGGTGGCGTGACGGACTGACGGTGCAATTATAGGAACACGGAATCGTGGGATTGACTGGTTATCGTTGTGGGAATAAGTGCATGTTCACCTGTGGGCGTCCTGGTTCTGATATCGGCTGAACCCGAGCTGCGCGTCCGGACCCACGGTACTAGAGTGAAAAGGAGCATACCGGCCACCCCACGGCATATCTTGTGCGGTAATGGCGGCCACAGCACGTAAGGACGGTTCCCATGGACGACCAGACAGCAGACCACACCGACACCCTGACCACAGCGGCATTCGACACCGCGACCGTACGCGCGCTCGAACAGCCGCTGCTCGCCGACGAAGTCCCCCTCATGCGCATGGCCGCCAGCGCCACGGCGCGCACCATCCTCGACGTGATAGACCAAGAGGACTGGGATGAGACCAGCTTGCGCATCTGCGTGCTCGCCGGCGCAGGCGACAACGGCGGCGACGGCCTCTACACCGGTGCGATGCTCGCAGCGGAAGGGCTCAACGTCACCGCAATCGCCGTGGGACGCACCCTGCACGACGCCGCCTATGAAGCCTTTCTCGAATCCGGAGGCCACATCTACGCCCTCGACCCGGCCAACGACATCCCCGGCTGCCCCAGCGGGTTCCCCGCCGGAGAAGCCGGCCAACGGCTCGAGCATGCCATCGCATTCGCCCGCAAAGCCCACATCATCATCGACGCCATGACCGGCATAGGCGGCACCGGCGCACTCCACGGCATCCCCGCGGCCCTCGCCTCCGTCCTCGGCCGCACCAACACACCGCCACGGCGACTGGGCCTGCCCGACGACGAACTCGCCATCGACTTCCCCTTCGTCGTGGCCGTGGACACCCCCTCCGGCATCGGCGTCGACGACGGATCGCTCCCCAGCGCATACATTCCCGCAGACGTGACCATGATGTACGGCGCGCTCAAACCATGCGCCATGCTCCCGCCCGCCTCACTGGCATGCGGCAACATCGTGCTCGTCGACTTCGGTTTCGACGTGGACGATGCCACGCCCACCGTCGAAACCGTCGACTGTGGTTACGCACAGAACGCGCTGCGCATCCCGCTCGTCGAAGACGCCAAATACAACCGCGGCGTCGTCGGACTCATCACCGGATCCGCCCATTACCCGGGCGCGGCAGTGCTCTCCAGTTGCGCCGCCGCACGCTCCAACACCGGCATGGTCCGCTACCTCGGCCCCGAACGCGCCCAGAACCTGGTGCTGCAGGCCCTCCCCGAAGCGGTCATGGGCAAAGGCCACGTACAAGCATGGGTCACCGGGTGTGGCGTGCCAGACACCGACCACACCGACACCGCAGACATTCAACGCACCGCCATCAGCGCACTGCTCGCCCACTACAGCCTCACCCAAGACGGTGCGGACAACAGCGCGAACAGCGAGGCGCTCGCCATGCCGCCGATTGTGGTGGATGCTGGCGCGCTCGACCTGTTGCCGGACCATGTGCCGCCGCAGGTGGTGATCACGCCGCACGCCGGCGAACTGGCCCGACTGCTTACCCGGATGGATGCACCGACGACCCGCGAGGAGGTCATGGCCGAGCCATTGCGGCAGGTACAGCGCGCCTGTGAACTCACCGGAGCGACCGTGGTGCTCAAGGGCGCCTATACGGTGATCGTCGGCCCTGACGGCAATGGCGGCATGCGCACCTTGGTGTGCGGGCGCGCGCCGGCGTTCCTGGCCACGGCAGGCGCAGGCGATGTACTCGCGGGCATCACCGGCGCCCTGCTCGCACAACGGGCCCAGGAACTGATCGAGGATCCGACACTTGTGGCCGAAACAGCGGCCGGTGCGGTCTATACGCACGGTTTGGCGGCGGCCATGGCGGCGCACAGTGACCAGCATGCATGGCAGGGTCCGCACCTGTACGGTGAGCCGAAGCAAGACATCGCCCAATCCGCATGCGGGCATCCAATCATCGCTAGCGATGTGATCGCCGCCCTGCCTTCGGCGTTCGACCTGCTCAACACCACCGCGCGTTACGAGGACTGATGGCCCCAGCCGGTGCCACCCATCCTGCTCCGGTCTTCGCCAATGGCGTCATACGGCATTTGTTTGCATGCGATCCACCAGACCATGGTGGCGAGGCCCAGTATGAACGTCCACGGTGACCGCCATGTGTACACCCCGATCGTCAGGGTGTACAACAGCGCGGTGCGGGCCACATAGAACGCCAGACGTTGCGGCATCGTGCGCTGCCCTGATTCCACCGTCATACGGGTGAGGAAGCAGCCGATGGTGCGCCCATGGGTGCACCATCGGCACAATGCCCTCGAACACCACGAACCAGACGCTGAGCAGCACGAGGAACGCATGCCCGTCAGGGGCAACCGCTCCATGCCCGAGATACGACCACAGCACAATCGACAGCATCTGGCACATCGAGACAATGCCCATGTCCACGGCGAACGAGACGCACCGGCGCAGGAACCCCGGGTGCATGGTCACCTCCGTCTTGTCGATGCGCGGTGCGGGGAATGCGCGGTTGCACCACAGGCCCAGCGCCACGCCAACGGCGCCGCCGAGCGTATTGGTGATGACATCGTCGACGTCGCAGATACGGTATGCGCACGGATAGAGGTGGAAGACGCCGGTGAGCTGGGCGACCTCGATGCAGATCGATGTGGCGCAGCACACCGCGATCGCCACCCATGACGGCATACGGAAGAAACGGGTCAGGAAGAATCCCATCGGCACAAACAACACGATGTTCATACCCAACTGCAGGATCGCGGTCACACCGTCGGTGCGGATATCGACGATGAACTGCAACGGGTTGAGCTGCGCACCCAGATGGTGCGTGGCGCAATAGGCGGCAGGGTCCTGCGGCCACGGATACAAGGTAAAGCACCCAAGGCCAAGCACATACAGCATGAACGCATAGGCGCCGAGCACGCTCGCAGGCCGGAGACGGTTGTCGCGGTGGTACAGATAGACGGCCGCCGGCACCGTCAACAGCACCGACACGAACGGCCACAGCAGGACCGCCAGCTGGAACGGTTTGGAAAACGTGGAGAGAAACCCGGTCATGATGCCTTCCTGCTTGCTCGATATGTGGCTTGATGGATCTACAACCTCACGATATGGGTATGAAGGAGTCCTGCCCATCATCCCCATGGACGGTTCGGCAGGCGCCATCGTCCTTGGGAATGACAAGGTGTGCTGTGAGGAAAACCACAGGTGATTTGTCCGTGTTCCCCTACAGATCTGCCGCGCAGTGTGCCATACTCAACCATGCAAGGCACCGTGCACGGGCCGCGCTCGCGTTCGGCGCGCGGCTGCACGGCATGATCTATTGGCTAAGGAGCGCATCATGACATTGCTGCAGCATGAAATCACCGACTTCACCGTTTCGGCATACAACAACGGTCAACTTCAGGACGTGAGCAAGAAGGACCTGCTGGGCCACTGGTCGGTACTGTTCTTCTACCCCGCCGACTTCTCGTTCGTCTGCCCCACGGAGCTCGAGGACCTGGCCGACCACTATAGCGAGTTCAAACAGGCCGGTTGCGAGGTCTATGCCGTCTCGTGCGACACCCAGTGGGTGCACAAGGCCTGGCATGATTCGAACGAGAAGATCGGCAAGGTGAATTACCCGATGCTCGCCGACCCCACCGCCATGCTGGCGCGTGACCTCGACACCTACAATGAGCAGACTGGTCTGGCCGAACGCGGCGACTTCATCCTCGACCCCGAAGGCCATGTGGTGGCCTACGAGGTTATTTCTTCGAATGTGGGGCGTGACGCCGACGAAATCCTGCGCCGTGTCAAGGCCTCGCAGTTCGTCTACGAACACAGCGATCAGGTCTGCCCGGCCAAGTGGGAGCCCGGCGAAGAGACGATCAAGCCGAGCCTTGACCTTGTAGGCGAACTGTGATGGCCATGGACCAGGGCATGACCACCCCACAATCGCAGATGTATGACGCCGTCGTCATCGGCGGCGGCCCGGCGGGCCTGACCGCCGGCATGTACCTGGCGCGCGCACGCTACCGCACGCTGATCATCGAACAGGCCGATTTCGGCGGCCAGATCACCATCACATCCGAAGTGGTGAACTACCCGGGCGTACCGATGACCGACGGCCGCAAGCTCACCGCCGCAATGCGCCAGCAGGCGCAGGATTTCGGCGCCGAACTGCGCGTGGGCACCGTGACCGGCATCGACGCGCAAGGCGACGTCAAAACCGTGCATACCACGCGCGGAGACGTGCAATGCTTCGCCATCGTGCTCGCGATGGGTGCCGCGCCACGCAAGATCGGCTTCGACGGCGAACAGGAATACGCCGGCCGTGGCGTGGCCTACTGCGCCACATGCGACGGCGAGTTCTTCACCGGCAAAGATGTGCTTGTGGTGGGAGGTGGATTCGCCGCCGCCGAGGAATCCGTGTTCCTGGGCCGCTATGCACGCGCGGTGACCGTGCTTGTGCGCGAAGACGACTTCACCTGTGACGCCGCGGTGGCCCAGCACGCCAAGGACGATCCGAAGATCACCGTGCGCTACGGCACCGAGCTCGCTGGCGTCACCTCGGGGCCCAAAGGCCTGACCGAAGCGACGCTCAAAGACGCCCACACCGGCGAGACAAGCGTGTGGAAGCCGCAAGACGGCGGCACGTTCGGCGTCTTCGTGTTCGCCGGCTACGAACCGCAGACGCAGATCGTGCGCGGCGTGGTGGAGCTCGACCCCAACGGCTACGTGGTGACCGACGCCGCGCTGTGCACGTCGGTCCCCGGCGTCTTCGCCGCGGGCGACCTGCGTGTCAAGGACCTGCGGCAGGTCGTGACCGCGACCGCCGACGGCGCCATCGCCGCAGTGCATGCGGAGGAATACGCCGCCGCGGCGAGCACGCGCACCGGCATCACACCGCAGGCACCGACGTCGACCCCATACCAGCGCCGTGAGGCGCAGGGTGAGGCCGGCGCGCCGTCGCAGACAACGCCCGCGCCGGCCGCGAGCACGAGCCCGCAGGCCGACGCCGAGCATCCGGTGAGTGCGGTGTTCACGAACGATGTGATCGCGCAACTCAGGGTCGTCTTCGCGCGCATGGCGCGCCCGGTCACGTTGCAGCTCCAACTCGACCGCACGGAACTGTCGCACCAGTTGCAGTCGTTCATCGACGAGCTCGTCTCGTTGAGCGACGGCAAGCTCGAGTCGATCAGCGAGACCGTCGAGGAGCTCTCGGCCAATGGGCGCGGCGCGGTGGACTACGACCGGCCGCTGCCCTACGCCACGCCGATGGTGCGCCTGATGGTGCGCGACGATTCCGGCATGCTGCAATCCACCGGCATCGCGTTCCATGGAGTGCCCACCGGGCACGAGTTCCATTCGTTCGTGCTCGGCATCTACAATGCAGCCGGCCCCGGCCAGCCGCTGATCGGCGACGAACGCGAACGCATCGAAGCGATCCATGACCCCGTGGAGATCATGCTGCTCGTCTCGCTCACGTGCACGATGTGCCCGGAGACGGTGCGCGCGGCGCAACGCATCGCCGCGCTGAACAGCAATGTGCGCGCCGAAGCGTACGACTTGGCGCACTTCCCCGAGCTCAGGGAACGCTACGACGTGATGAGCGTGCCGTGCATCGTCGTGCGCCGCCACGGCCGTGAGGCGATCGAGTTCGGCAAGAAGAACGTCTCGCAGATGCTTGACGTGCTCGACGCGGTCTGACCGCGCGACTTGAGCGGAGGTAGCCGGGGTATAGGAACAACCATCATCCGGCTACCTCTTTTTGCTATACCCAGCCATTGCCATATCACGGTCCGGGTGTTGGGTGAACACCGCGCAAGACGCTACACTGTGTGGTGGGCGCGCCTGCGACCGGCGCGCATTCCCGCCCCAACCACAACACAAGGAGCCGGCCCATGACCTCACCCCAGCCCATCACCGACGTCGTGTTCGATTTCTGCGGTGTGCTCATCGACTGGCAGTGCCGCGCGGCGCTCGACGGCCACTACCCAGCCGAACTGGTGGACCGCATCGCCGCGGACGACGACCCGTACGGGTTCTTCCGATATGAGGACGACATGGACTCGGGCATGGACTTCGACGACGTCTATCCGCGCGTCGTCGCGGAACAGGGGCAGGACATCGCGCGCATCTTCGAGTATTACATCGCGCATTACGGTGACGCGCTCCCCCGCCTGATTCCGGGCGCGGAAGATTTGCTACGCGATCTGGTGCAGGCCGGCGTGCGCGTCTGGGGATTGACGAACTGGTCAGGCGAGACGTTCCACTACGCGTTCGAGCGCTTCCCGCAGCTCGACGCACTGCTCGGCGGCACGGTCGTCTCGGGCATCGAGAAACTGCGCAAACCGAACCGCGACATCTACGAGCTCGCACAGAACCGATTCGGGCTCGACCCCGCGCGCACGGTGTTCTTCGACGACACCCAGAAGAACGTCGAAGGGGCCGCAGACGCGGGCTGGCATGCGCGCCGCTTCACCGATGCGCAGCGGGCGCGCCGCGACCTCGCCGCGCTCGGCGTGCAGTTAAGCGAACACTGAACGACAGTTGATTGCAACAGGGGGAAACACCATGGCGACACTACTGCAGCTCAAATACATCGTGAAAATCGTGGAATGCGGGTCGATGAACGAGGCATCGCGTGCACTGTACATCTCGCAGCCCGCGCTGAGCTCGTCGGTCAAGGAGCTGGAGAACGAGCTCGGCATCGAGATCTTCACGCGATCCTCGCAGGGCATCGCGCTGACGGTGGACGGCGCGGAGTTCCTTACCTACGCGCGCCAGGTGCTCGACCAGGCGTCACTGCTCGAGGAACGCTACAAGAACGCCAAACCGCGCAAACAACTGTGCTCGGTCTCCACACAGCACTACATGTTCGCGGTGGAGGCGTTCGTGAAGATGATTAACTCGTTCCGCTCCGACGAATACGAGTTCACGATCCGCGAGACGCAGACGCGCGACATCATCAACCAAGTGGCGAACATGCGCTCGGACATCGGCATCCTGTACCTGTCCGAGTTCAACAAGCAGGTGATCGGCAAACTGCTGCGCGAAAAGCATCTGGAGTTCCACCCGCTCTTCCGCGCTCCCCTGCACGTGTTCATCTCACGCGACAATCCGCTCGCGATGAAGAGGAAACTGACGATGGAGGACCTGAAGCCCTACCCGTTCATCCAGTACGAGCAGGGCAACGAAGGCAGCTTCTACTTCGCCGAAGAGGCGGTGTGGCCCGACTATGCGCCCAAGCAGATCAATGTGACCGACCGCGCGACGATCCTCAACTTCATCATCGGGCTCAACGGGTACACGGTCTGCACAGGCATCGACAATGGCGACCTCAACAACGAACGCATCGTCACCGTGCCGCTGGAGTCCGACGAGACGATGCTGCTCGGTTGGATCACCAACGAGCGCGCCAAGCTCTCCCACCCCGCCCAGATCTACTTGGACAAGCTCAAGGAGGTCATCGCCGAGCACGGGTATACGATCCTATCTGAGTAACGAATAAACAGATTATTAATAATTATATAAGAATAGAATAAAACGAACCTACTCTCTATGCTGTCCTACTCTCTATGCTGTTTGCTTTGTGCGCTTGTGGTGTGGCGGTGGTGGGTTGTGGTTTAATGCTTACTTTTCGTAAGTACCATACTTCTTGATAGTGCACATGCTACACTCGTGCCATGCAAGAAATCGACATTTTCAGCAAAACCTGCCCTACGCGGTTCGCCCTTTCAACAATCAGCGGAAAATGGGGGTTGCTCATCATCCTCGCGTTGGCCAACCATCCCCTGCGCTTCAGCGAGCTTGTGCGGCATATCGGCGGCATCAGTGAGCGCATGGCTTCACAGACGCTCAAGTATCTGGAACGCTATGGCGTGGTACGCAGGCACGTCGTACAGCACGCCACTCCCCCTCAGGTCGAATACGCCCTGACGCCGTTGGGCAGGCAGTTCGTCAAACCCCTCCAGCAGCTCGTGACCCTGGTCAACACGAATGCTGACGTGATGGTGTACGAGCGTGACTGAGTGCATACCCGCGCATAGGGATACTCTCACTCTTCCCCGCCCCTGTTTCCTGGGAAAAAAAGACACCGTTTAGACCAATTTTATTTCTCTCTTTGGCAAGCATCATGTGCACGATGCATGCCAAAGTCAGATAGCGTGTTCTGGTTGAATGCTGATTCTTGTACCGAGAGCATGCAGTACTTTCAATATGGTCGTGAAAGAAGGATTGCCTTGTGCACTCAGGCTTTTGTATAGGCTTTCTCTGCCTAGGCCCGCATCTTTGGCGATTTTCGTCATACCCTGTGCTTTGGCAACATCACCAATAGCGGCTTGGAGCAACGCAGGATCGTCTAATTCAATGACTGCGTTGAGGTATTCGGCGATATCCTCTTCATTATCAAGATATTCCGTAACATCCCATTTGGTGGTTTTAAGCGTCATTTTATTCTCCTCGATATAGAGCAAGAAGTTTTCTCGCTTCGGTAATTCCTCTGGACTGATCGTCTTTACTACTTCCGATCAGTAAAATAACAAGCACATCATTGTCAATGGTGTAGTAGATACGATATCCTGGCCCAAAATGGAACCTCATTTCACTTATGCCACCGCCAATGCCATGATGATCTCCGGTGATGTGGTCGGAGATTTCGCATTGTCTGAGTCGTGCGCTGATTTTGGCTTTTGCTTTGCGGTCCCGCAACTTGCGGAACCATTTGTCGAATTGCTCAGTAGTACGAATCTCCATGGATTAAATGTATTCTACAGGATACATTTTGTCAAGCTAGATTGATGTCGAGTCCTTCTATGCTCATGTGTGGCTAAGTTCCTTGGCCGCCATGCAGATCGGCGCGTTTTCTCACGTGTCGATGCGGGTGATGGCGCACAGGGCTTTGTTGCGGTAGGTCAGATCGCCGCGCGCAGTGAAGCCGAGGCTCTCCCAGAAGGCGTTGCCTGCATCGTTGCGTGAGAAGGCGACGAGAGCAACTTTGACAATGCCTTCGTTCGCGAGCGCATGCAGTGCGGCGTTGACGAGTGCGGTGCCGATGCCTTGATACCGGTGTGCGGGGGTGACGGCGGTGTGGTAGATATACCCGCGTCGTCCATCATGTCCTGCGAGTATGGCGCCGGTGATGGTTCCGGCGTGTTCGCTGACGAAGCAGGTGTTGGGGTTGCGTTCGAGATATCTGGTGATGCCTTCGCGTGAGTCGTCGATGGTGTTGAGTCCCATGCCGGTGCATGCCATCCAGCATGCGTGTACGGCGTCGTAGTCGTCGGGTGTCATGATGCGGATCATGGTGGGTTCCTTTGCGTACTGCCGGTTTTGTACCTGTGAGGGTGACGAATGCCTTCGGGGATTCGCTATTTCCTCTTACCGATCACCTTCAATGTGAAGACGCCTACAGCGCAGATGCCAGCCATCAATGGTCCGCCGATTTTCAAGATGGCTGCCTTTTTGCCTGCCGCTTGCGCAATGCACGCGTCACAGCGGTCCTCTTTGGCGCTCCGTGGAATCTCCGCGCCGCAGGTTTTGCATGTCCTCTTTTTGTGGATGCTCATGCTTTCTCCCTCTCGTATGATTCGACGTCTATTGTCTCACTAGCTACCGTTACGGCCACCGATGGCTCCGCTGCCTTGTTCGTTTCTGCAATAGCGTCCTCTTCTTCGTCTTCATCGTCCTGTAGCGGCCTATACGCTTCGAGCAGATGTTTCGGTACACTCTCCCCTGCCGTCAATGCGCTGAGATGCATCGCACGCTGGGCGATTGCATAGAATTCGTCGACCACCTCAGGACGTTTCTGCGCACTTGGCAGCCGTGAGTCAATCTTAAGGATTGTGTCGCGATCATCGAGCTGTTCCGTTTCGATGAAGGTCGCGAATTCCTTCAACGAGCATCGTGCGGCCTCCGTGTCGCCGATGGCCATATGCCCTTCGGTCTCCACACGTACGCAGTTGAGAATGCCGACGAGGTCGTCGTATGCCATGCGCGCTTCGATTTCACCGCGTTCCTTATTCGATTTCCCTTTAAAGATGTCACCGATGATGAGCCGTGCTTCGTTCTGGTCGGCATTGCCCTCGATGAGATGGAGGCAGCTGGCGAAGTGCCGCATCAACGTATGTTTGGCTTCGGTGCCGGTTCCAATCGCGATCATGACCGCCTGTTCGCGTCTACGTCCGTCGGTGATCTTCAGCGCCTGATTGAGCTGGTCCCATGCAGCGTCCGCCTTGGCGAGGCGGTCCTGCTGCAGTTCGCCGCGGATCTGCGCGATCTGTTCCTGCACGTTCTCCAATTGGTTCATGATCATCGCGAGCGCGGCCTGCGTCTCCAAGTGCTGCAGGTTGGGCAGCAGTTCGGACATGCTGACGGTTTCCCTGAGGCGTACTTTTTTGACGAAGCGTCCGCTTTCGTCTTTCAGCTCCGGTAGGATCCGTCCCGCTTTGTCCATGTTGAAGAAGATCTGTCCATCGTCGAGTAGCTTCTCGCAGTATTTGGGGATATCCGCGATCCATTGCTTCTCACTGCGCGCCATGCCGGTCACGGCTTCGGCGAGCGCGGGCATCATGGTTTGCACCCACTTCCAGTCTTTGATGGCGTCCCAGATTCTTCTGTTGTCTTCAGGGGCGAAATCGATGCGCTGCTTGCCCATCGTGTTGGTGGTTGGATCCCATCGTTCGATTTCGAACTGCAGTTTGTGGGGCGGGTTTGTAGACGGCCTGTGTGCCAATGGGCCGTGTTGGTTCGTCACCGACGTATCCGCAATATGGGCATATGCGCGCCTTGTCTGCGATATGCGTGCCGCATTCGGGGCATTGGATCATGGGCATAATGCGTTTCTTCCCGGACGTCGTCGTCGATCGTCTTCCCTACGACCGTCTGTGAGCGCATGCGCTGTTCATGAACGGTCCGTCGATGTTGGGGACAGTATACCGATGATCTGCTGTGGTTTTCCCAAGTGAGCCGCGTTGTGGAACGAACCGTGCTGATGCCGACTGATGGGTAGCTTGGCATCATCTCGACGTTGCGGATATGTGTGGCTTGGTCGTGCACTGCTGCTTTGCGTGTCGCGAACAGCGTTGGCTACACTATTCTCAGCTGCACACTGTTGTTAACGATTGTCCAGAGGAGTTGCGATGCGGGAACGTTGGGGGGTTGAACGTGAGCGTCAGGATTCCCGTTATCGTCTCTCGTTCACCGTCGGTGGTTTGCTGCTGCCGCAGGGTGTGGTGTGCGCACGCCGGTTCCTTGCCTCTCATCCGGATGTCGACATATCCCAGAAGGAAATTGGCGAGCGGATTACTTCGATCCGTGATGAGATTGTCGATTCGAACGCATTGGCTATACGCACCATGTCCGCGAACAAGCGCGTCACGGCCGAGGTGTGCAAACGGCTGAGCGCGCTGTCTTTTGCGGAGCTGGGGTTCCTTGCGTCCGAGGAGTCTTCGATGCAGGACTGCCGCTATCTGATGTGGATGGCGATGTGCCGGTATTACCTCTTTGTTGGTGAATTCGCCATTGAGGTGCTCCGCGAGCGCTTCCTGCTTGGTGAGACGATTGCGTTGGATGACTATGACCGGTATGTGCTCAATAAGGCGATGTGGCATCCGGAACTGGAGTCGATCAGCGCTGCGACTGCATCGAAGTTGCGTGGCAATGTGTTCAAGGCGATGCGTGAGGCCGGTCTCATCGAGCGTGGCTCTCGGGGCGCCGATGTGATTGTTCCTGCCGTGTTTGGTCAGAGATTGACTGGGTTGGAGCGGGACAATGCCGCTTCGTGGTTGTTCTTCCCTTCCCGAGACCGGATGAACTGAGGTCATATGAATTCGACTGTCTCTATGCATGACAATCATCTGCACTCCACTGCCAAGTACGACGCCCCAAAGGATTTCGAACATGTGTTCGAAGTGATGTCGCAACCGTCGTTTCTCCATATGTCCGGTTTGGGAGGTGAACAGCCGTTCTACATATGTGACTATCCGGCATCCAGCGAACTGGAGGTGCGTGAGTGCATCGACGCGTTGGTCTCCCGGTTGCAGACGACGAAGTATTCGGACGGTTCTCCCGCTCCCCGTATTCTGCGCATCGACCTGTTCGAGAGCGTATGCGAATTCCTCAGGCACCGCGGGGTCCTCAATCGTGTCATCGACCTTGAGCAGCGCCTCCACACGCAAATCGCTGCCGATCCGATGCAGGACAGGTTCCTTGACCTGCTCATCGGCATGGTGAACGCCACCACGAACAATCTGTATGATTTTCTCGCTGAACGCTACGAGCAGGCGTTCGAGGATGGTGAGGCGGACATCGTGTTCCTCACGGGCATCGGTGCCGTGTACCCCTATGTGCGTGGGCATACGTTGCTCAACAACCTCCAGGGGCGCATCGAACGCAGTCCCCTCGTCTTGTTCTTCCCCGGCACCTATGCGCAAAGCTCCGCGTCAGGTTCGTCGATGCGACTGTATGACCAGGTTGAAGCGGACAACTATTACCGGGCGAAAAACATCAGGGAGGTATCCGTCATTCATTGACGGCATACCCATTCGGAGTACGACGAACTTGACTACGCGATACCACCGCACACGAGAAGAGGAAGGGGAATCCCATGAAGACCACCGTAGAGCTCAAAGAGATCTTCGCGAAAGACATCGACCGGCGCATCAACGGCGTGATCAAAGCGCACGACGATAGGGACCTGTCACAGGAGATCGACGAATATGTGCTGACCAACGAGATCCAGGAGAACCTCGAGAAGTTCTTCGACGCCTATGATGACCCCGACAACCATGTGGACAACGGCGCATGGATCTCGGGGTTCTTCGGCTCAGGTAAATCACATCTGCTCAAGATGCTCTCCTACATCCTCGGCACAGTACCGGATGCGCTCATCGACAAGAACGGTGTACCATCGATCCCCTCACGTGAACACATCGTCCATACGATGATGCGCAAGGCGCACGAGCAAGGCAACCTCGAGCTCGAGGGCTTGCTCGAACGGTCATTGCGCATTCCTGCGACATCGATGCTATTCAACATCGACCAGAAGGCGGACAAGAGCAAGCAGGCACCACTGCTGTTCACCTTCATCGACGTCTTCAACGCCGCATGCGGCTATTGTGGCGGCAACCGCGGTGTGGCGCGGTTCGAACGCGACCTCGACGCCAACGGCAAATATGAGGCTTTCAAACAGGCATTCGAAGCCCACGCCGGCAAACCATGGGAGGAAGGGCGAGACGAAGCCATCCTGTGGGACATGGAGATCGGCCAGGCCTACGCGGACGTCTCAGGCACCGCTCCCCAACATGACATCATCGGCCGATACGAACAGGGCTTCTCCGCAAGCGTCGACTCGTTCACCAATGATGTCGTCGACTGGCTTGGCCGCCAATCCCCCGACCATCGCGTCCTCTTCATGGTCGATGAGGTGGGCCAGTTCATCGGCGACAGCACACAACGCATGCTCGACTTGCAATCCATCGCCGAAGACCTGAGCGTGAAGACCAACGGCCGCGCATGGATCGTCGTCACGTCCCAAGAGAACCTCGACACAATCATCAGTGACCAGAACCAACGCCAAGGCAATGATTTTTCCAAGATCCAGGGCCGCTTCTCGATCAAACTCAAACTCAACAGCGCCGACACGATCGAAGTGATCCAAAAACGACTGCTCGACAAGAAACCCGCATACATCCCAGAACTCGAAGAACTGTGGGAGCATGAGCACGACAACATGCGCACCCTGTTCGAATTCAACGCCTATACGCGTTTTAAGAACAACGACTCCGGATCAGAATCGGACTTCGTGGCATCCTATCCGTTCCTCAACTACGAATTCGGCCTCTTACAGACCGCATTCCGCGCAATGAGCGATTTCGGCATGTTCAGCGGGCGCCATTCCTCCGTCGGCGAGCGCTCGATGCTGTCCGCATGGAGTGCGACATTGCAGACCGCCGCCGATAAACATCTTGGATATCTTGTCCCCTTCGACCAGCTCTTCGACGGCATCAAGGACATTCTGCAAAGTTCGCAGACGCACCGCATCACAGAAGCCGATCAACGTCTTGATCCGGATGTGCACGATCTGGGTGTGCGCCTGCTCAAAGTGTTGCTCATGGTCAAGCATATCGAGGGGTTCAAAACGACACCGCGCAACCTGCGCATCCTGCTGACTGACGGGTTCGATGTGGATGTCACCGATCTCGAGCGGCGTATCGTGGACACGCTCACTGTGTTGGAGAACCATACATATGTGCAACGCATCAACGACACGTACCATTATCTGACCAATGAGGAACAGGACATCGAGCAGGAGATCAAGAACACCGACATCGAAGACAATGCCGTAAGCAAGTATCTCAAGGATTCATTCGTCGACATGGCCGGGGCGCAGAACGTTGTGTATGGAGCACAACGGACCCCGTTCAAATACACGCTCAGTATCGACGGCATTGCCCAAGGACGTGCCGAATCGATTGGTTTGGACCTGTGGACGCATGTCGCCGACGACACTGACCTCATACGCCGTACGAGTGGCGACATGCACACGATCTCGCTGTTGCTCAACCAGAATGACATCAACCTGTTCAATGACATCCGCATGATTGTCAAAACCAACACGTTCCTCAGACGCAATCTCGATGCGACGGACAAGCCCTCGACTCGTCAGGCCATCATCGCGGCGAAGCAGGCGCAGAAGGACACCCAGGAACGTGATGTGCGCTCGCGTGTGCAAGAGGCGATCAGATCTGGATCGTTCTATTACAATGGCAAAGCGGTGGAAGTGGCAGGATCCGACGCGCCAAGCAAGATCGTGTCGGCCGTGAGCGATGTGATCAAAAACTTCTACTACGACTATGCAATGCTCGGCGACTTGGTCTGCCGTGACAACGAGATCGACAAGTACCGTTCGATTGGCGCTGGCGACGAAGGCGACATGCTTGATGGCACCAATGTCGAAATACGTCGCGTCGCGCAAATCGCAAACGACATCGTCGATAAGGTCACACGCGAAGCCAACCAAAAACGTACCGTGAGCGTCAAGGACCTTGTGGATATCTACCATGAGGCCCCTTATGGCTGGCCGGATGACATCATCCTGTGCATGCTTGCCTACCTGTATGGCGCGCGCCGGGTCGAGTTGACGATTGACGCGCATGCAGTGGCGAACACGCAGCTCACCGCGTTGCTGCGCAACACGAAGAAACGCGAATCGATCGTCGTCACACTCCCCCGCCAGATCGACCCCACGCACGCGAAGCGCCTTGAGGAGTTCGCGAGCGCGTTCCTCGACAACATGCGCCGTGATCTCAGCACCGATATGATGCAATTCGCACAGCGTGTGCTCGACGGCATCGACGATAGGCTGAACACGCTGGAGACGTTGAAAACAACCCATCGGGAGTATGCCGCGATCGTCAACCAGCTTGATGAGCCCATCGCCACATTGTCGTATGTCGCACGTCAACCCGCGACATGGTTGCTTGAGGGGTTTACCGACACGGACAGTGACTATGGGTATGAGGCTGTGCTCGACGAGGATGAGGATGTCATCCGTCCGATCCTGGAGTTCTTCAACGGCAAGCAGTTCCCGATGTATGTGGACAGCCGGCGATGGTTGCAGACCAATCGGCAGAACATCGACGTCTGCACGGATGATGCTGCCAAGCAACTGCAGGTACAGGCGCAAACATTGCTTGACAGTCCTGATATCTACCGAGGGTCCAGGACGAAACAGCTCAAGACGATCATCGACGACCTACGCCACATCGTCGATGCGCAAGTCAATAACGAACGTGAGGCCGCATTGCATGAGCTGGATGCGATCACCGGCGAGCTGCATGACTCCGTACAGTACCGGAACGCCACCGAGGACGCGCAACATACAGCGGACGACATGTTGCATAGCGAGCGCGACTGGTTCGCCTCTGCATCCGATATCGGTGGCATCCGAATGCGCCGTGAGTTCATGGCCAACCAGTTGCGTCCCAACCTGTACAACGATTTGGCACACCATCCAAAGGCATCAGCTGCTGAACATCAGGAGCCACACGTTGGCTCTGCGACCACACCGGAACACACCCCGCCCACACCTAAGCCTGTTGCGCGACCTCACGTCATCGCCATAGGTGCCGTTGCAAAACCGACGGGCCTGACGTCACTCAAAACGACAGATGATGTCGATGAATACCTTGACGCATACCGTAGGAAACTGATTGAGGCCATTGAGAACGGAAACGAGATCCTGCTATGAACACGAACCAGCTTCAACAATTCGCCGCCGACGCGCGCACCGCGTTGATGAACACGATCGAACCCCGCGTGCGGGAGGCGCTGGATTCCAATTCGGCGTTGCATGCCGACAATGCTGCGGCATGCAAACACCTTGCCCACAACGCCCCATCCAGCGACGACCGCCATGCGTTCGATGCGTATGTGGAGGAACTCACCGAACGGTATGCGTACCGATGGTTCAACCGCATCATCGCATTCCGCTACATGGATGTGCACGGCTATACGGTCACCCCTGTCGTCTCCTCCGCCGACATGACGAACACGACCGCACTTCCCGAGATTCTCGCCGCCGCACGACGCGGCGAATACGATGAGCGTGTCTTCGGGCCAGCAATCCGCACGAACGAGGCAATCAAGCAACGCGTCGAGGCGATCTTCAACGGCGAAACCACAACGGCCGACCCGCAAAGCACCGCCTATGGCCTGCTCATGAGCGCCGCTTGCAATTATTGGCACACCCACCTGCCGTTCCTCTTTGACGAGCCGAATACGATTGATGACACAATCGACAGGGTACTCATGCCGCAGAACCTCCTCGCCGACGGCTCCCCATTGCGTGAGGCGATCAAGGTCATGACACCTGAAGCATGTGGCGTGGGCATGTCAAGCGGCAATGTCGAGATCATCGGTTGGCTCTACCAGTTCTACATCGCACCACGCAAAGACAGCGTGATGGCCGGCTTCAAAAAAGGCAAGAAAGCCGGTGCCAACGAAATCCCCGCCGCGACGCAATTGTTCACGCCTGAATGGATCGTCCGCTACCTCGTGCAGAACACCGTCGGACGCCTGTGGATGGTAAATCATCCCGATTGTGCACTCGCGGACGGCTGGGAATACTACATCGCACCTACCAGTGACGACGACACGGCGCAACTCCCGGTCAGCTCCCCCGAAGAGCTCACCGTATGCGACCCCGCATGCGGTTCGGGCCACATGCTCACCTACGCCTTCGACCTGCTCTACGAGATCTACGAGGACGAAGGCTACGCGCCATCCGACATCCCCGGCCTCATCCTCGACCACAACCTCTTCGGCATGGAAATCGACGAACGCGCCGCACAACTCGCCGCGTTCGCATTGACGATGAAGGCACGCGGACGCTCACGCCGCTTCTTCCGCAAGCAAGTGCAGCCGCATATCGAACAGATCAAGCAGATCCAGTTCACCAACGCGGAAACCGAAGAGCTCAACGAACTGTATGACGTCACATTGCCGCCCGAGCTCTGGAACACGTACGCCAAGGCCGACGTCTTCGGCTCCCTCATCCAACCCGATACGATGCTTGCCGCGGTCTCTGACAACATCGGCGCATCGGAGTCACCGGCATTGTATGCAGCGGACCTCATCGAACGCGGCAACCGCGTCCTCGAACAGACACGCTACCTGAGCCGCACCTACGCCACAGTCGTCGGTAATCCGCCATACATGGGCGGCAGACATATGGGTGTCCAACTCAAGGAGTACGTCGAAGAGCACTATCCGAAAGGCAAATCCGACCTGTTCGCCGCGTTCATGCTCAGATGCATGCATCTGGCTCCCCAGCATGGCATCGTCGGCATGATCACCATGCAGTCATGGATGTTCCTGACATCCTTCGAGGACTTGCGCACCACATTGCTTCATAGCATGCATATCGATACGATGGCACATCTGGGCGCTGGGGCATTCGATAGCATCGGCGGCGAAGTCGTCTCGACAACAGCCTTCACGATGAGCAAGAACAGCAACGACGAACAAGGCGCCTATATCCGCTTGGTCGATATCAAAGGCGACCACAAACAATCCGAGGCCTGCCAAGCCTCCATCAAACATGAGAATACGTTGATGTTTGAAGTGGATCAGCAGGAGTTCGCCCAGATTCCCGGCTCCCCCTTCGTCTACTGGCTGCCCGAGACCGTGTTGAGCACGTTCAATGGGGGAAAGCCGCTCGCTGAAATTGCACAACCTCGGCAAGGGTTGGCCACTGCCGACAACAATCGTTTCGTCCGGGAATGGTGGGAGGTCAGTCAAAACAGGACGAGCTTGGACTGCGACAGCCTGCAATCCGCAGCAGCAAGCGGCGCCAAATGGTTCCCCTACAATAAAGGTGGAGACTTCCGCAAATGGTACGGCAATCAAGAACTAGTAATTAACTGGGCGAACGGCGGTCAAGAATTAAAGAACTATCGTTCTGTGATTCGGAATCCCTCCTACTACTTCAGCCCCTCTGTTTCATGCTCAAGAGTCAGCTCTTCTGCTCCTGCCTTCCGATGGTATCCTCATGGCTTCATCTTTGATGCGACCGCCCCCAGTATATTCGATTCCTATTCACTACAACTCGAAGAAATTATTTCCATAATCAACTCTTCTTCCACACTCACAATTCTTAGCGCACTAGCTCCAACTTTAGATTTTCAAGTTGGGCAAATCAGTATTATCCCCATACCGCACAGTTCTATAGACTACAATATAAATAACACAAAAAGCATCATTGATCAATCCAAGATTGATTGGGATTCATACGAGTCCTCTTGGCGCTTCTGCAATTCCATACTTCTATCCGACTCCTTACCTACAGGAACGATACAGGAGCGCATTCGCAACATATGCGTAGCATATGATTCCATAGCCGAGGCCCAGCGCACGCGAGAGATTCGCAATAACGAAATTGTCGCGGACGCGTACGGCGTTCGTGATGCCATCGATTGTGACGTTCCTCTTGAGCGCGTGTCCCTCAAACGCAACAAGGCGTTCGCCTATCCGAAGGCGAGCCCCGCGGAGCGCGATGAGCTCTTCACGCTCGATCTGATCAAGGA
>SKEB01000309.1_pt1 | contig 50070 bp, 42 predicted proteins | sample 4826561 | NCBI WGS metagenome assembly SKEB01 (sample SAMN11008820, study PRJNA524170) | human gut metagenome | biome: Human fecal sample; material: Feces; isolation source: fecal sample from pouch patient p17 | host: Homo sapiens | place: Israel: Tel-Aviv | collected 2016-03-29
AAAACTACAATCAAAATATCAATATTGATGATTATGCTGCCTCACGAGGCATGAGTGTCAGCTGGTTTATCCGAAATTTCAAAAAATATACCGGTTCTACACCAATGCAATTCATTGTGGGAATCCGTATCAACAATGCTCAGATGTTACTTGAAACAACAACTTATTCCATCAATGAGATTTCTAAGATTGTCGGATATGATAACCAGCTTTATTTCAGCCGGCTTTTTCACAAGCTGAAAGGATATTCGCCAAGAGAATACCGAAAAATAAGAAATAAGTTATGAAATCTATAATGTCATAAAAACTAAACGCAAAAAACCTTGAATCATCCCATTTTCATAGGAAATTCAAGGTTTTTCGTTGATTTACATGATAATCATACGGTTCAAATTCTTATGCGAACTGTAAGATTATGCGTTCATCTGAGCTGCAACTTCTGCTGCAAAGTCCTCATTCTTTTTCTCAAGACCTTCACCAGTCTCGAAACGAACGAATCTCTTAAGCTCTACAGGTGTTCCAACTTCTTTGGATACCATCTCAAGATACTTAGCAACTGTCTCTTTGTTCTCAGCTTTTACATACTCCTGCTCTAACAGGCAGATCTCTTTGAGCTCTTTTGCAAGACGTCCAGTAATCATCTTCTCGATGATGTTCTCTGGCTTGTTAGCATTCTTAGGATCATTCTTAGCCTGAGCGATAAGAATCTCTTTCTCGTGCTCTTTGTACTCTTCCGGTACATCATCAGTAGATACATACTTCGGATTCAGAGCTGCTACCTGCATAGCAACGTTCTTAAGAGCCTCTTTAACTCTCTCGTCATTGTTCTCTGTCTTAGCTTCTACTAAAACACCGATCTTTCCTGCTGCGTGGATGTAAGATACAACGATTCCATCCTCAGATACGATTTTCTCAAATCTTCTGATGTTCATGTTCTCACCAATCTTAGCGATCATAGCTGCAAGTTTCTCATCTACTGTCATAGATGTATCAAGTGCCCATTTCTCAGCCTTGAATGCATCGATATCAGCTGCATCTGTGTCTGCTGCCTGCTCAACAACTTCTTTAACAAATGTCTGGAATACTTCATTCTTTGCTACGAAGTCTGTCTCAGCATTAACTTCTACGATTGCTGCAACTTTATCACCATCTTTGATAGTTGTTGCTACAAGTCCTTCAGCGGCAATTCTTCCTGCTTTCTTCTCAGCAGTAGCAAGTCCCTTCTCACGAAGGAATTCAATAGCTTTGTCAAAATCACCATCTGTTGCAGAAAGTGCCTTTTTGCAGTCCATCATTCCTGCTCCGGTCATCTCTCTTAATTCTTTTACCATACTAGCTGTAACTGCCATCTTTTTTGTCCTCCAATTAATTAATGTAATTAATCAATATTATCTGGTTCTTACTCTTCTGTTGCCTCTGCTACTTCTTCAGCTGCTTCAGCTTCCTCGTATACGTCAGCGCCAGCCTCGCCCTGATTAGCTTCGATAACAGCATCTGCCATCTTAGAAACGATCAATTTTACTGCACGGATTGCATCGTCATTTCCTGGGATAACATAGTCAAGCTCTTCTGGATCACAGTTTGTATCAGCGATACCGATAAGTGGAATTCCAAGTGTGTGAGCCTCCTGAACACAGATTCTCTCTTTCTTAGGATCTACTACGAAGATAGCATCCGGGATTTTCTTCATCTCTTTGATTCCGCCAAGGTTCTTCTCAAGTTTCTCCCACTCTTTTTTGATCTGGATAACTTCTTTCTTAGGCAGTACATCAAATGTTCCATCCTCAGACATTCTCTCAATCTCTTTGAGACGGGCAATTCTGCTCTTGATTGTCTTGAAGTTTGTAAGCATTCCTCCAAGCCATCTCTCATTTACATAATACATTCCGCAGCGCTCTGCTTCTACTTTGATTGCATCCTGAGCCTGTTTCTTTGTTCCTACGAAAAGGATTGTTCCGCCCTGTGCTGCAATATCAGATACTGCATAGTAAGCCTCATCAACTTTTCCTACAGATTTCTGTAAGTCGATGATATAGATACCATTTCTCTCTGTGTAGATGTAAGGAGCCATCTTAGGGTTCCATCTTCTTGTCTGATGTCCAAAGTGAACACCTGCTTCTAAAAGCTGCTTCATTGAAATAACGCTCATGTTTCTTTCCTCCAATTGGTTTTTTTACTTCCGCACCGGTATACGTCCTTGAAACCAGTCTCTTTCTTTTGACTGGCACCGTCTCAGACAGCCATGTGCGTGCTTTTTTGCGACCTTAAAATGATATCATAAAACCCTTGCGAATGCAAGGGTTTTTCAAAAACATCATATCGGATTTTTGCATATTTTATATTTTATATTTTTACATTTTTACAATATCCGTAATTTTTACTACCAGTAACGTCTTACAGCAACAATCGTTCTGTAATATGCGTTGGACGTTTTTATTCCACCTGCCGGATAAGGTTTACTATTGGAAGCATGTACTATCTGTCCTCCACCAATATAAATTGCGACATGCCCCTCATAACAGACTACATCTCCCGGCATCATATCTGAAACAGCTACAGCTTTTCCGCCATAACGAAGTGATGTGGAATTTCTCGGTGTAGATATTCCATATTTTGCATGAATCTGCTGCACAAACCCAGAACAGTCAATTCCATTCGTCAGACTGTTTCCTCCATATACATACGGATTTCCTATGTATTCACAGCCTTTGTTGGCAATCTTCTGTCCAGCAGATGCATTGCCCGGCTTGCTTGTATTAGAAGAACTTCCTGTTGACGGCTTTGTCGTCATCCCTGTATTTCCAGTTGATGGTGTTGTCGTACTTACATTTCCAGTCGATGGCGTCGTTGTATTTCCCGTTGACGGTGTTGTATTTCCTCCGGCCGGCTTTGTCGTTCCTGTATTTCCGGTCGATGGCGTTGTATTCCCCGTTGACGGTATTGCATTTCCTCCGGTTGGCTTTGTCGTTCCTGTATTGGCTGCTGAACCCACCTGATTAGCCGATGAAACATTTCCCGTCTGATTTTCACTCTTACTCTGAGCTATTTGCTGCTCTTCCTGCATTCTTGCTACTTTTGCATCTGCCTCTGCCTGCGCACTTGCAAGCTGGCTGTCAAAATCTGCGATCTGGGCACGCATCTGGGTTAAAGTTGATTCTAAATTTGCCTGTTGTGAACTCATCTCCTGCGCCATGACTTCCATATCTGCCTGTTCGCCTTCAAGTTCTGTTTTCAAATTCGCAACTTCTTCTTTTGTCTGCACATATTCCATTAGTTTGTTTCGGTCATAACCATGAACTTTCTCGACATACTCAGACTTATTGACTAAATCCGAATAAGATGTTGCAGTCAGAATAGCCTCTGCAAATGATGCATCACCATTTTCATACATATATTTTATACGAAGCTTCATATCTTCATATTGCTTTTGCTCATTCTCTTGCGCAACTGCAAGGTCTTGTCCAACCTCACCAATTCTCACCTGCTGATTCTCAATGTCTTGTTGTAGCGCCTTATAGCTGACCAACAATGAAACCAACTGGGAATTGATACTATCTGCCTGTGCCTCAACCTCACTTTTCTGATTTTCCAGTGCTTCCACCTGATTCTCCGGTTCCGCAAATACTGGTGTTACAAACGCTGTCGTAACAAATAAAGTGCTCACTGCAGCAGAGGCAATAAGCGCCCGAACAACTCGTACTTTCATTTTCTCACCCTTCCTTATTAATTACCCTTTCACATTCAGGTTTCTCCCCCACCCGAATGTTATACTCCTCATTTGCCTTATACGTTCAGAATACAATAATTTTACTGAATTATCAATAATGAGATTGTTTTTTTCAGACATTTTCAAATGTGACTCACCTATGGTTCAAATATGACTCAATTCAAGAATGCCTCGGAGTTTTTATATCATGGAAATTGTAATTTCCTAAAGATGTTGGGGGCAAAAGCCCCAACTATGATGCCTACGGATTGTTCCGTGCTTCGCACTCCCACTGGCATCATGATATTAAAAATGCCAGGATTCAAAAGAAATCCTGGCAAATAAATTCAATATTCTTTTATTAAGGACGTACGATTCTCATATTAGAAGGGACACTTGCTACTTTTACTACATCACCTGTATGTGGTGCATGGATCATCTGACCATTTCCAATGTAAATTCCACAGTGTCCGGATCTTACACACACATCTCCAGGCTGTGGGTTACTCACTGTCGGAAGGGCATTCAATGACGCTGATGTGCAGGAACGTGAATATCTACCTGTCAGGCAGAAACCTACAAGACCTGAACAGTCAAAGGAATTCGGTCCTGTCGCTCCCCATACATACGGTTTTCCAAGTGCAGAATACGCACGGGACACTGCGTCTCCTGATACATAACTTGGAGCATTGTTGCTTGTTCCTTTATGGGAACTATTTCCCTTATTGCTATTACTTGAGCTATTGCTTGATGAGCTGGAAGAATTATTCCTGTTCGATGCAGCCTGCTGTCTTGCTGCTTCTGCTGCCGCTGCCTGTCTTGCTGCTTCTTCCTGCTGTCTCTTCAGCTCTTCTTCCGCCGCCTTACGCTCAGCTTCTTCGATCTGCTGATCCAGATCAGACACCTCTGCCTGTTTAGATGCGATCAGGTTATCAAGTTTCGACTCCTGTGACTCATACTCTGTCTGCATACTTTCAAGCTGTGACTGTTCTTCTTCCAATTGATCTTTCAGATCAGAAATCTTCTGCTTTGTCTCTACGTACTCCTGTAATTTCTGTCTGTCGTAATTATGTACATTACTTACATATTCCGCTTTGTTGACCATATCAGAGAAATCCTCTGAACCAACTAAGCTTTCTACAGCACTCTGATCGCCAGCTTCGTACATATACTTAATACGAACCTTCATATCTGCATACTGTTTCTGTTCTTCTGCCTCGGCATCTTCCAGATCTGACTGTGCCTGAATAATCTCTTCACCTTTACTGCTAAGTTGAGACTCCAGTTCCGTAATCTTTCCCACTACTGTATTAAGCTGGGTCTGGAGTGAACTTACTTCATTCTGTGCGGACTCTTTGCTCTTTTTCAAATCGTCAACAGATGGATCTGCGAAAACCGGTGTCACAAGTACAGAACTGGCAACTGCCGCCGCCAGAATTCTCTTACCTATTTTGTTCATATTCATCTTCCCTCTTTTAATTATTTTTCTTTCGAAAACGCCCCATCGTTATTATACACATTTTTCATAGTTTACGCAACCCGCTACAAATTTGACGCAATCTTTATCATTTTGTGTTCATTTTTTTACCATTTCAGATACAATTCCATCAAAGATGTCTAGATATGCTCTTGTATATGACAAATGCCAGTCCTTTCAAAAAAAGAACTGGCATTAAATTATTCATTTTCTTATATACTTTATGGACGAACGTACCACATATTAGATGGTACTGCAGATATTTTCACTACATCTCCTGTGTGTGGTGCATGAATCATCTGACCTCCACCTATATAAACACCTACATGCCCAACTCTTACACAAATATCTCCTGGCTGTGGATTACTTACCTTAGTCAAACCAACGAAATCACTGGAGCTATATGTATGTGAATATCTTCCTGTCAGACAGAAACTTACAAGTCCGGAACAATCGAAGGAATTCGGTCCTGCCGCTCCCCATACATACGGTTTCCCAAGCGCAGAATATGCACGGGATACTGTACTTCCGGATACGTAACTACCAGAACTGCTGCTTGATGATGAACTGCTGTTTCCTTTGTTACTGGAACTGCTTGAATTCGAGCTGCTGTTGCCTTTATTACTATTGGAGCTGCTTGAACTATTGGAGCTGCCTGAATTACTATTCGTTGTTGTACTATTCTGAGATGCTGCCTGAAGTTGTTTCTGTCTTTCCTCTTCTGCTTTCTTCTGACGCTCTTCCTCTTCTTTCGCTGCCTTCTCTGCCGCTTCCTGAATCTGTGAATCAAGATCTGCTACTTCTGCCTGTTTTGAATCAATCAGAGTTGTCAGATTAGACTCTTCTGTCTCATATTCTGTCTGCATGCTCTCAAGCTGTGACTGCTCTGTCTCAAGCTGATCCTTCAGATCAGCAATCTTCTGCTTAGTTGCAACATATTCTTCCAGCTTGTCGCGATCATATCCATGTACACTTTGAACATACTCAGCTTTACTTAACAGATCCGAAAAATCTTCTGAGCTTACCAGTGATTCAAGCGCTGTTGCATCACCAGCCTCATACATATACTTGATACGAAGCTTCATAGCCGCATACTGTGTCTTCTCGTCTTCCTGTGCCTGCTCCAGATCTGCCTGCGCCTGAATAATCTCTTCACCCTTTGTTGTAAGATCAGCTTCCAATTGAGTAATCTTACTTACAATACTCTGAAGCTGTGACTGAAGTGAGTTTACTTCACTTTGCGCTGATGCCTTACTCTTCTGAAGATCATCTACTGAAGGTGCTGCCAAAACCGGTGTAACTACTAAACTGCTCGTAATTAATGCTGCCAGTATTCTTCTTCCAAATTTATTCATATAAAAACTTCCTCACTCAAATGTATACAATTTTATATAGTTTTGCTACTACATCTAGATGTTATTATACATGAGTCAGTACATATTTGCAATATTTTTTAACATTTTTGTAACATTTGGGCCAGTCAAGCCATGCAGGAAAATAAATATGGGGTGAGAAATCAAGCTTGTTTGAAGTTCTCACCCGATACTTATTTTGTTACTGTACATTCATATTCGTATATCCCATCAGGCTGACATCGATTTCCTGTGCGGCTTCTCTTCCTTCGCGGATTGCCCATACAACCAGTGACTGACCTCTGTGCATATCTCCCGCTGTGAACACCCGCTCCACATTTGTATGATACTCACCTGCCGGTGTTGCCACATTTGTACGCGCATTGACTTCCACGCCAAATGCTTTTGTCACATATTCTTCACTTCCAAGAAATCCTGCTGCGATAAGTACAAGATCTGCCTGTACTGTATACTCAGTTCCCGGTATCTCAGTCATCATCATGCGTCCGGTTTTCTCGTCTTTCTTCGGCTCCAGCTTCACAAGTGTGACCTTGCAGAGATTTCCTTCCTTATCTTTGATGAACTCTTTGACCGTTGTCTGATATACACGCGGATCATGTCCGAAGACTGCCGCTGCTTCTTCCTGACCATAGTCTGTTTTGCAGACTTTTGGCCACTCCGGCCACGGGTTGTTATCTGCACGAGTATCTGGTGCTTTGGGCATCATTTCTACTTGAAGAACAGATTTTGCGCCATGTCTCATAGAAGTTCCGATACAGTCATTTCCCGTATCACCTCCGCCAATAACGATAACGTGTTTTCCCTTTGCAGAAATGTATGTGCCATCCACCAGTTTCATATCATTTGCCCACAATGCTTTTGTCGTGGACTTCAGGAAATCGACTGCGAAATAAATTCCTTTTGCGTCCCGTCCCGGTGCTTTGATATCTCTTGGATGAGAAGCTCCACAGCAGAGAACTACACGGTCAAACTCTTTTAATATAGAAGAAGCTTTTTTATCTTTCCCGATATTGCAATTTGTTACAAATGTAATTCCTTCTTCTTCCATAATATTTACCTTACGGTCAATATACTGTTTTTCCAGTTTCATGTTTGGAATTCCATAGCGAAGAAGTCCTCCGACTTTGTCTTCCCGTTCAAACACTGTCACGCTATGTCCTCTTCGGTTCAGCATATCTGCCACAGCAAGTCCGGACGGTCCTGATCCCACAACAGCTACTTTCTTTCCGGTTCTGACTTTCACCGGTCTTGCCGCAGCGTATCCTTTTTCGTAAGCATTTTCAATAATACTGTACTCATTCGCTTTTGATGATACTGCATTTCCGTTGAGTCCACATGTACATGCTGCCTCACAAAGTGCAGGACATACCCTGGAAGTGAATTCCGGAAAATTATTCGTCTTTTTTAACCTATAATAAGCCTCTTCCCAGTTGCCGTGGTAAATCAGATCATTCCACTCCGGTACCAGGTTATGGAGAGGGCAGCCACTTGCCATCCCCATAATCATCTGTCCTGCCTGGCAGAACGGAACGCCACACGCCATACATCTTGCGCCTTGGCGCTCCTGTTCTTCTTTTGACAAAGGTGTGTGGAATTCGCGGAAATGCTTGATTCGCTCCTTCGGTGACTCTGCCGGCTTATCCTGTCTTTCATATTCCATAAATCCTGTTGGTTTTCCCACGTTGTCCGCCCCCTATCTTCTTCCTTCTTTAATTGCGTAAAATGCTTCAATTCTAGCCTGCTCACTGCTCATGCCCTGTTCTTCCATCTGAACGATAGTAGAAAGCATTTTCTCGTAATCAATCGGAATGATTTTCTTAAATTTCGGCAGATAATCGGTAAAGTGGTCCAGAATTTCTTTTCCGCTCTCAGAATTCGTATAAGCCACATGCTCTTCGATCATTTCTTTCAACTCGTTGATTTCAAACTTCGAAGTTACTCGTTCAATATTTACCATCTGCTTATTAATATTCTTATAAAGATCACTGTTCAGATCCAGTACATAAGCGACACCGCCGCTCATTCCGGCTGCAAAGTTCTTTCCAGTCTTGCCAAGAACAACAACGCATCCGCCGGTCATGTACTCACATCCATGATCACCAACACCTTCTACAACTGCTTTTGCGCCAGAGTTTCGGACTGCAAAACGCTCACCTGCCACACCATTGATAAAAGCTTTACCACTGGTTGCTCCGTAAAGTGCAACATTTCCTATTATAATATTCTCTTCGTGTTTAAATGTAACACCCTTCGGTGGATACACGATCAGTTTTCCGCCTGAGAGACCTTTACCAAAATAATCATTGCCGTCTCCTACAAGTTCCAGTGTCAGACCCTTTGGAATAAATGCACCAAATGATTGACCGCCTGCTCCGGTACATTTGATCACATAACTGTCTTCCTCTACGCCTTCCGGATATCTTCTTGTAATTTCTGATCCGAAAATTGTTCCAAATGTACGGTTGGTGTTCGTGACATCGACTTCCAGGCTTCTCTTCTGATGCTTTTCAAGTGCCGGAAGCAGTTCTTTTACAAGGACTCTTTCGTCCAGCGTCTTCTCCAGTTCGAAATCATAAATCTTCTTTGGATTATAAGTCATTGGTGTCTTTGTTCCCTCATAAGGGTTTTGCAGGATCTGGCTTAAATCCAGTGTTGCTGCACGATCAGATGTCGGCACTTCTTTGACTTTCAGAAGGTCAGTCCTTCCAACCAGTTCATCAATCGTACGAACACCTAATTTTGCCATATATTCGCGCAGATTCTGTGCGATGAATCTCATAAAGTTGATGACGTATTCCGGTTTTCCGCGGAAGTTCTTGCGAAGTTCCGGATTCTGTGTTGCCACACCAACCGGACATGTATCCAGATTACACACCCGCATCATAACGCATCCCATAGTTACAAGTGGTGCTGTCGCAAATCCAAATTCTTCTGCTCCAAGGATTGCTGCAATTGCCACGTCACGACCACTCATCAATTTTCCATCTGTCTCAATACGGACACGTTCACGCAGTCCATTTTGGATCAATGTCTGATGTGTTTCCGCAAGTCCAAGCTCCCAAGGAAGTCCTGCATTGTGGATAGAACTCTTAGCCGCCGCTCCGGTTCCTCCATCATATCCAGAGATCAGGATCAGTCCGGCTCCTGCTTTTGCGACTCCGGCTGCGACAGTTCCAACACCTGCTTCAGATACAAGTTTTACGGAAATCCTTGCGTCTTTATTTGCATTTTTACAGTCGTAAATGAGCTGTGCCAGATCCTCGATAGAGTAAATATCGTGATGCGGTGGTGGTGAGATCAGGCTGACACCTGGCGTAGAATGTCTTGTCTTGGCAATCCACGGATAGACCTTTCCTCCTGGAAGATGTCCACCTTCTCCTGGTTTTGCACCCTGTGCCATTTTAATCTGAATCTCTTTTGCGCTGACAAGATATCTGCTTGTTACACCAAATCGTCCGGAAGCGACTTGCTTAATTGCAGAACATTTTTCTGTATCCAGACGCTCGATTTCTTCACCGCCTTCACCGCTGTTGGATTTACCATGCAGACGGTTCATGGCGATTGCAAGCGTCTCATGTGCCTCCTTGGAAATGGATCCGTAGGACATAGCACCTGTCTTGAATCGCTGAACGATTTCATCCACACTCTCTACTTCTTCAATCGGAATACCTTTCTTCGGATAATTAAAATCAAGCTGACCTCGCAGATTAATGTGGGCACCTTCTTCATTTACCATATCTGTGTACTGCTTAAACATTTCATAATTGCCAAGTCTTGTAGACTGTTGAAGCATATGGATCGTACGTGGATTGTACAGATGTTCCTCGCCACAGCTTCTGGATTTGTGTTGTCCGAGACTGTCCAGTGTCAGATCTACTTCCAGTCCAAGTGGATCAAATGCCTGAGAATGTCTTGCAAGATAATCCTGTGCAATCTCCTCAATACCGATGCCGCCAACACGGCTGACTGTATCTGTAAAATATTTGTTAATAAATTCTTCTTTTAATCCAATGGCCTCGAAAATCTTTGCTCCCTGATAAGACTGAATTGTGGAAATACCCATTTTAGAAGCAATTTTTACAATGCCGCTTAAGATTCCGTGATTGTAATCATCAACTGCAGCGTAATAATCTTTCTGCAGCATGCCTGTATCAATAAGCTGACGGATTGTCTCATGTGCAAGATATGGATTGACTGCGCATGCTCCATATCCAAGTAATGTCGCAAAATGATGTACTTCTCTTGGCTCTCCGGTCTCAAGAATGATTGCAACGGAAGTTCTCTTCTTCGTGCGCACCAGATGCTGTTGCAGTCCGGACAATGCCAGAAGTGACGGCATAGCCACATGATACTCGTCAACACCACGGTCAGAAAGGATCAAAATATTCGCTCCGTCACGGATTGCACGATCTACTTCGATAAACAGGTAATCCATTGCTTTTTCCAGACTGGAATTTTTATAATAAATAGTCGGAATCTCTGCAATTTTGAATCCATCCTGTTTCATGTTCTTAATCTTCAGAAGGTCAACATTTGTAAGGATTGGATTATTGACCTTGAGCATCTTGCAGTTTTCTGCTTTTTCTTCCAGAAGATTTCCGTCTGCTCCGATGTATACAGTCGTGGATGTTACCACTTCCTCACGGATTGCGTCAATCGGTGGATTCGTAACTTGTGCAAATAACTGTTTAAAATAATTGAACAGGTTCTGATGCTTATCCGAAAGTACTGCAAGTGGTGTGTCAATACCCATGGCAGCAGTTCCTTCTCCACCGTTGAGTGCCATATTTTTGATAGAAGTTTCTACTTCCTCATAAGAATAACCAAATGCTTTCTGAAGTCTCTTAAGATCCTCTGGTTTGTAGGTCGGTACTAACTGGTTCGGAATTTTCAGATTCTTAAGCTCAATCAGATTGCTGTCCAGCCACTCACCATAAGGCTGTCTGTCCGCATACATTTCTTTCAGCTCTTCGTCTCCGATGACACGTCCCTGAACCGTATCGACCAGAAGCATTTTACCTGGACGAAGTCTTTCTTTTACTATGATTTTCTCTGGTGCAATATCCATAACTCCGACCTCAGATGATAAAATCAACTGATCATCATCTGTAATGTAATATCTGGACGGGCGAAGTCCGTTTCTATCAAGAACTGCTCCCATACAATCTCCATCACTGAACAGAATTGATGCCGGACCATCCCATGGTTCCATCATTGTTGCATAATACTGATAGAAATCTTTCTTCTTCTGGGACATGCTCTTATTATTTGCCCACGGCTCCGGAATAGAAATCATAACTGCCAGTGGAAGTTCCATGCCACTCATGACCATAAATTCAATGGCATTGTCAAGCATAGCGGAGTCAGAACCTGTGGCATTGATTGCCGGAAGGACTTTGTGAAGTTCTCCTTTTAAATCTTCAGATTCCATATTTTCCTCTCTTGCCTGCATCTTATCCCTGTTACCACGGATTGTATTAATCTCGCCGTTGTGTACAATAAAACGGTTCGGATGTGCTCTCTCCCAGCTTGGATTCGTGTTCGTACTGAATCTGGAATGAACCAGTGCAATGGCAGATTCATAATCCTTATCCTGAAGATCTGCAAAAAAGAGACGTAACTGATCTACCAGAAACATTCCCTTATAAGCAATCGTTCTGCTTGACAGTGAAGCTACATAAGTATCATCGCTGCTCTGCTCAAAGACACGTCGTACCACATACAGACGTCTGTCGAAGTCAATTCCTTTTTCAACCTTTTCCGGCCGCTTGATAAATCCCTGCATGATGCATGGCATACACTCTACTGCACGACTTCCAAGCACATCCGGATGTACCGGTACTTCTCGCCAGCCCAGGAATTCCATTCCTTCTTTTTCCACAATCACTTCAAAGATATTCTTTGCCTGATTTCTTTTCAGTTCGTCCTGAGGGAAGAAAAACATACCTACGCCGTAATCTCTCTCAGAACCTAAAAAGATGCCGAAAGGTTTACAGACTTTGGAGAAAAACTTGTGAGAAATCTGTAACAGAATTCCTACTCCATCACCTGTCTTACCTTCGGCATCTTTGCCCGCTCTATGTTCTAATTGTTCTACAATCTTTAATGCATTCGCCACGGTATCGTGACTTTTCTGGCCCTTGATATTGACGATTGCTCCAATACCACAGTTATCGTGTTCAAACGAAGGACGATACAAGCCAGCATTTTTCTGTCGCTGTTGCCCGTTCATAATATCTGAGTCCTTTCTTACATTTTTTATTTTTTCCTACTATACACCCATTTTTCAAATTTGTAAATAAAAACTTCTTTTTAAATTGTCAGATAATTAGATATTTTATGATTGTAAAAGGAGTAGTCTGATAACTACCCCTCGTTTTGGCTATTATTTTTAGTTGTATCTGTGTTCAATCTCTGAATCATAACATAAATACTTGATGCAATAAATGCACATAACACTGTTGAAATTCCGACACGCATCGGATCTTTGAACAACCAGTCGAACCATTGGAACTGCGTTCCAACCACTGACAGGATATTCGCTGTAATATGCGCAAGTATCGGTGCTTTCACAGAACCATATTTTTCATACACATAACAGAACATCATGCCCATGATAAAACCATAAAGTCCCTGGACAAGATTGCCATGGGTAAATGCAAATACGAGTGATGAATACAAAGCCGCTGCCCAAAACGGTGAAGTATAACGTAATCTTTTATAGACAAGTCCTCTGTACACCAGTTCTTCACATGTCGGCATCAAAATTCCAAGCACGAGAATCTGCACTGCAAATCCCTGTCCGTATAAAGTCTGCATTGTATCGGAATAAGTTTCACTCGCTGCTGACAGATTACTTAAAAATATCAGATTATTAAGCCCAAGTGCCATAACTGCAAACATCACTATAATTGCAATATATTTCCAAATTGACGCTTTTTCCGTTACAATCCCAAGCTCTTTTTCTTTTCTGCTGTCTCTGTGAAATAAAAATAACATGACTGGAATCGTAATCAGCGCTGCCACGCCCTCAATATAAACAGCCCAGTTCATTAGCTCATTTGTGATCTGATCATATAATTTTCCGGACTGTGCTGTACTCTGCGCAATCTGCATCATCGCATCTGCATCTCCACCTGTCATCTGCATCAGATGTACGCCTGCAAGAAGTGATACCGCCGCCATATATACAAGATATGCAATTCCCAGTTTGATAAGCACAGATCCCCAGATATACCAGAAGCCTCTCCCGCCTCTTGTTTTCTGTTCCATCTATTTACTTCCTTTCCTTTTGCTGCTGATCCACTTTTCATTGTACCTTCACCGAAAACTCCTCTATTCGGCACGATGTTAATTGTACTTCTTTTCTACAGCAGATGCAATTAAAAAAGTATGAAATCTTCCAACGCTTCCCGGCTGGCACTGTCGTAATCTGCCATACTCTGAGATTTCCGGATCCTTTTCAGCGCCTTCTTCGCTTCCGGAGCGTTCTGTCCCATATATGCCCACAGCTCTTTTAACTTAAATAACGTATTTTTCTCACCCATTCCCACTTCCAGATAATCACATTTAATCTGTTCAAGAAATGCATGGATTTCCTTTTTATATCTGTCTGCACTCTGCATTTTTCGTGACGTTTCTTCTTTTTTCCACTCAGTCACATCTATATCAGTTGTCTTTTTCACATCTGTTTTTTCTCTCATACGGATAAGGTCAAGCAGAGCCGGATTCATTAAAATCCCTCTTCCAAGCATAAAGGTATCTACCTGCGGAAATTCCCGTTTCATCTCTTCATAACTTTCTGGCGTAAAAATATCTCCGTTATAGCAAAGCGGAATCTTACTTTCCTCCACCGCATCATGAAACGCACCAAGATTCGGTTGATTTTTATAAAAATCCTTCTGTACCCGCGGATGAATAATCAGTTCCTCTACCGGATACTGATTGTAAATATCAAGAAGCCGCGCAAATTCTTCCGGATCATCTTTTCCAATTCTTGTCTTAATAGAAATTTTCACATCACATTTTTTAAAAATCTCATCCAAAAACCGATCCAATCCGTCCGGATCTGCAAGAAATCCAGAACCACGCCCTTTAGACACAACTGTCTTTGAAGGGCAGCCCAGGTTCAGATTCACCTCTTCATAACCATAGGCCTTCAGTTTCTCAACCGTATGTAAAAATGACTCCGCCTGATTGCTCATAATCTGTGGCACAAGATTCATGCCCGGACTGTGCTCTGGCATCACATCATTCTTCTCCTTCGTACTGAACCCCTTCTTCGTATGTGGTACCAGAAAGGGCGTAAAATACTTATCCATCGGTGCAAAATGCTGATGATAAGCCCGACGATATATATAAGTTGTAATCCCCTCAAGCGGAGCAAGGTAATACTTCATAAAAAATCCTTCCCATTTTTATTCACAATGCACAAAAGCGACACCGCAAATCAATGATGGGGACGTAGTACTTTAACATTTCACTACATCCTTTGTTAAATAATTGCCCATCTCATTTTTGTGCATTTTGCGCGCGGATTTCTTGCGCATTCCTGTGCTGATGGACGAATCACGTCTTTACAGATTTCGCTGTAAATTCCTGCTTTTTTTCCTTCTTTAAAAGCTCGTTTCACAAGTCTGTCTTCCCCGGAATGAAAGGTCAGGATTGCAATTCTTCCACCTGGGTTCATGACTTGTGGCAGTTTATCTAAGAATGCATATAACACTTCAAATTCCTGATTAACGTCGATGCGAAGTGCCTGAAATGTTCTCTGACATGATTTCTTGACCGCCTCTTTTTTCTCTTTCTCCGGAAGAAATGTCAGAGCTTCTTCGATTGCTTCTTTTAATTCTGTTGTAGTTTCCGGAGATTTCCCGTGTTTTCTCCAATTCATCAGCACTTCTGTTATCTCTGCTGCGTATGGTTCATCAGAGTTTTCCACCAGCATTCCTTCTATTTCTTCTGCGTCCATGCTTTTCAAACGCTGTGCCGCGCTTTCTCCTTTTTGTGGGTTCATGCGCAGATCCAAAGGTCCGTCAAATTTGTAAGTAAAACCGCGTTCCGGGTTATCAATCTGCATAGAGGATACACCAAGATCTGCCAGTACAAAGTCAAACTTTCCATGTTCTTCTGCCACTTTGTCAATGTCTGCAAAATTGCATAATTTCACAGTCAAAATATCTTCTCCATATCCAAGATCACGCAGTCTCTTTTTTGTCTTCTCGGACTCAATCGGATCTACGTCAAGACCATAAATGTGACCATGTCCTTCCAGCTTTTCCAACATCTTTCTTGTGTGTCCGCCATAGCCAAGTGTTGCATCCAGTCCCTGCTGACCTGGTTTGATGTCCAGAAAATCCAGAATCTCCTGCACACAAATGGAAATATGCATACCTGCCGGAGTGCTGCCCTTTCCTATGACCTTTTCAATCGTATCTCCATATTTTTCAGGATTTAATTCCTTATATTTTTCTTCATACTTTTTCGGATGCGTCCCGGAATAACGCTTTCTTCTCTTATGAGGCTTTTGCCCCTGTTTTTCTGATTCTTGTCCGCTTTTTTGTTCTTCCATATTCACATTCTCCAACAAACTGTTACTTTCCCTAAAATCATTCAATTCAAACATTACAAAACGGGGGTCTTCAAAAAAGGGTTACCCTCTTTTAAAAACCCCCGTCCAACAAACTCAAAATCTATTTCTTTGCTTTTGGCAGAGTTAAGTTTAACACAATCGCTACGATAGTTGCAAGAACTACCGGTGATTTTCCAAATATAGTCGTTACCCAGTCCGGGAACTGTGCCAGTGATGCACTTGCCTGAGTCACACCCATGCCGACTGCAACTGCAAGTCCAACAACTGTTGTATTGCGGAAATCCATCGGCTCTGTTGTAATCAGCTTCATACCAGTCATTGCAATTGATGCAAATACAGAAATTGTTGCACCTCCCAGCACGCAATAAGGAATCGTAGTCAGTATTGATGAAAATTTCGGAATCAATCCGGCCGCCATCAGAATCGCAGCAGCAATTCCAAGCACTCTGCGGCTGATAACTTTTGTTGTAGATACAATACCTACATTCTGGCTGTAAGTTGCTGTCGGAAGTCCACCGAAAAATGCGCAAAAAATATTGCTGATTCCATAGCCTACAATACCACCGGATAATTCCGTATCTGTCGGCATACGATCCATAGAACCTGTTGTAGTTGCAGAGAAATCTCCAATTGCCTGCACAGAGTTAATAGCAAACAAAATACCAAGTGCTACGCAAGATGAAGGCTCAAACTTAATTCCAAAATGCATCGGCTTCGGAAGCTGGAAGATTGCCGCTTGTGCAACGGAAGAAAAATCTACCATTCCAAAACAAAGTGCTACAATATATCCACCAATAATTCCAATTAAGATAGATGCCAGTTTCCAAATACCTTTTCCAAAATGATTAAGTGTCGTTACAATAATCAATGTAATAATTGCTACGAGCCAGTTCTTCCATGAACCGTAATTTTCACTGCTGGCTCCTCCGGCCATATAATTAATCGCGGTCGGATACAAAGATAATCCAATAGAAAACACTACCGTACCGGTAATAAGCGGCGGGAAGAACTTGCGGATTCTCTTAATATTTAATCCCACTAAAAGTGCAATGATACCGCCAACAATCTGCGCTCCAAGAATCGTTGCAATATCAAAATCCGCAGCAATTGCCTGCATACTTGGCACATATGCGAAACTGATTCCCATCATGACCGGAAGTCCTGCTCCGATAGTGAACCCTTTTGTCTTAATAAACGGAAATAACTGAATCAATGTCGTCAATGCAGACATCACAAGCGCTGCCTGAATAAGAATCACAGAATCTTCCTGTGAAAGACCTGCTACGCCTGCCACGATAATAGAAGGCGTTACGCAGCCGACAATCATAGCCAGTACGTGCTGTATCGCAAGTGGCAGTGATTGTCCAATGGAAGGCTTCCCGTAAAAATCAAACAATGCTTTGTCCATCTGAACAGACTGTTTTGCTTCTTTTGTATTCATTCTTTTCCTCCTGAATCATTTTTTCAACTCATATATTATATAATGCAACGCTTCTATTTGGACACCCTCTGCTCATTACTTTTTTTAATGTTATTTTTTAGTCATACTTATTTTTCAATTACATTATCTGTCATACGCCTTTACATAGACAAAATTATCATTGGTACGCTCCATACTATATTCCGGATTCAGAATTGCCTCGACAAAATCTCCTCCACCAGATTCTATTGGAATAAGCCGCATTCCGAGCTTCTGTTCCACGTCTTCCACAGTCCAGTCATCCAAAAATACCCTTTCTCCGGTACGAAGCATGTTACATGGAATAATGAGATCTTCTCCTAATCCATGCACATTTTTATCAGCACTTCCTATGTTATCCACAAATTTCTTCGCATCAGAGATTTTTTCCACAAAATGTTTCCTACTATTCTCCTGGTACTCTTTTATCTGAGCAGTCAGATCCTGTCCGGTAATCAGTCCGGATACGGTAATTGTCTCACCAAAGAAATCATTCCTTATGGCAAATACATGGATCTGAAGTCCCGGAAATGCCTCCATCATACGCTCTGCAAATGAACAAATGGTTGCGTAAGTCAATTTTCCGGTCGCGATTGTGACCGTGCGCTTCACTTCTTCACGCATTTTGAGATATCCAGGATTGCTTTTCACCTGCTCAAGCGCTTCCGTGAATTCTGTAATGAAAAGCCGCATCATACCGACACCATTTTCCAACTGGATATATCCGTCATACCGCTCTTCTTCCGGAAAATCACGTCCAGCGGTAATATACCATTCATCGCTTGCATGCATAAAATGAAGTCCATATTCTTCATAATATTTTTTTTGACGGCTCTCGATCATATCAATAATCTCTCCAGCCTCTTCTTTCGTAAAAAGTTCCAGCGGATAAAGATTGTCCCTGTACTTCGTGATACCCGCAGGCACAACAGAGACACTGCGCATAAACGGAAGATACTTTGACAGATCATCCATCGTGCGTTCCAGCTCTTTTCCATCATTCACACCTTTACAACACACGATCTGACCATTCATCTCCACATGACCTTCATAAAGCTGATCTAAAAATTTTAACTTTTCTCCTGCAAATCGGTTATTCAGCATTTTACAACGAAGTTCCGGGTTCGTAGTCTGCACGGAAATGTTGATCGGCGCCAGCTGCATCTTGATAATGCGGTCTACGTCCTTTTCTTTCATATTAGTCAGCGTAATATAATTTCCCTGTAAGAAAGAAAGTCTGGAATCATCATCTTTAAAGTATAAGGTCTCTCGCATATTCGGCGGCATCTGATCAATAAAACAAAAAATGCATTTATTGCTACATGATTTGTAATCACTCATCAACTGATTCTCGAATTCGATACCAAGATCGTCATCGTAATCCTTGTCGATTTCCAGAACCCATTCTTCTCCATCCGGTTTGCGAATAAGCACTTCTATATATTCGTCCTTTATCATATAACGATAATCAAACACATCTTCAATCGACTGATCATTGATCGACAGCAGCACATCTCCCGGTTCAATCTCTAATTCTTCTGCGATGGAGTCCGGATAGACTTCCTTAATCAAATGTTCTACCTTCTTCATCTGGATTCCATCCTCCTTTCTTCGTTATTTATCATTTATAATCTGTTATCAACGTTTATCTTTTCATTTTCAGCTTTCGCATTTCTTGCACTTTTTATGTGCTCTGCTTCGTTGATCTGCTTCAGAGCCCTTACATATCCGCCAATCAGCATCAATGTCATAAAAATCCAGATAATCGGCTCTGTATAGATAACTCCAGTGTATCCCAAAACCGGCACGATCCAGATCGTGGATACTATTTTCAACACAAGTTCCAGAATACTGGACGCCACCGGAATGACTTTATGTTCCAGCCCCTGAAGAGAACAGCGCAATACAAACAGTGGACCAAGCACAAAATAAAATGACGTATTTCTTGTCAGATAACGGTATGCCGTATTCAAAATATAGGTATCATTACTGCTTGTGATCCAACGAATCAATGGGTGTCCAAATATCCAGCAAAATGTGGTAAATATAACTCCCTGCACAAGTACGATCACAAATGCCTGATGGATTCCCTTTTTTATCCGGTCATATTCTCCTGCCCCCAGATTCTGGCTGGCATAAGTCGTCATAGCCATGCCTGTACACAGCATCGGAACATTGGTCAGTTCCTCGATTCTTCTTGCCGCAATATGCGCTGTCACAATCTTCGTACCAAGTCTGTTTACTGCAGTCTGGAAAATCACGGTACCGATACTCACAAAACAGGACATCATACCAAGTGAAATTCCAAATACGGTCATCTCCTGATACTTTCTTCTCTGTACCTGCCATTCCTGCCCCTTTGGCACAAGTTCCCGGAACCTAAAAAGCAAGTATGCCATACACAGAACTCCTGCAATACACTGGGCAATATTGGTTGCATGCGCCGCACCGCAAAGTCCCATGGAAAATGTATGTACAAAAAGAATATCCAGAAAAATGTTCAAAATGACTGCAACTGCAAGGCATAAAAGCGGAATCCGGCTTTCTCCGACCGCTCTCAATGTATTGGCACTGTAATTGTAAAGAGAAATGAATGCTGTCCCCATAATAATAATGCGGATATATTGAAGTGCCTCTTCCATAATATCTGCCGGCGTGTCCAATATATGCAAAAGCCCTTCTATCCCAAGAAGCGCACCTACTGTAAGAATCAGCGTCATTGCAACTGTCATAATAAAACTTCCTGCCACATAACGTCGCATATTCTTATAATCTCCTGCTCCAAAACATCTGGATATCGGAATTCCAAATCCCTGGGTCACTCCATTCACAAAACCAATAATCAGATTCGCAATAACTGCTGTTGCACCAACTGCTGCAAATGCCTGTGTCCCTACATAAGTGCTGACAATTTTACCATCTGCCAGATTATATAATTGTTGTAAAAGATTTCCAAAAATAATGGGCAGGGCAAAGGTCATTATGACCTTTGCCGGACTGCCCTTCGTCAATTCCCTCATAGAATAACATTTACTCTTTCTGCTAAAACCAATGTATGAACTATCTCTGAACTCTTGCTCCTGCACCACCCATGATAGCTTCTACTTCTTTCTTGCTAGCCATAGTTGTGTCTCCAGGTGTTGTCATAGCAAGTGCTCCATGAGCTGCTCCGTAGTTAACTGCAAGCTCTGCATCCTCTGTTGTCATCAGTCCATAGATAAGTCCTGATGCGAAAGAGTCTCCTCCACCTACACGGTCCATGATCTCAAGTCCCTTGTAGTCTTTTGCTTTGTGGATTTCTCCATCTGCCCAGCAGATAGCGCTCCAGTCGTTCACTGTAGCTGTCTTAACCTCACGAAGAGTTGTTGCAACAGCTTTGAAGTTCGGGTATGTCTTAGCTGCTTCATTGATCATCTTCTTGTATCCGTCAAGGTTAAGCTGCTTGAGATCTTTGTCGTTACCCTCAATCTCAAATCCGAGGCATGCTGTAAAGTCTTCCTCGTTACCGATCATAACGTCTACATATTTTGCGATCTCTTTGTTCACTTCCTGAGCTTTCTCCTGTCCACCGATTGCACTCCACATAGAAGGACGGTAGTTCAGATCGTAAGATACGATTGTTCCATACTTCTTAGCTGCCTTGATAGCTGCAAGTACAGTCTCACATGACTGCTCGGAAAGAGCTGCATAGATTCCGCCTGTATGTAACCAGCGAACTCCAAGCTCACCAAAGATATAATCAAAATCAAAATCTTCCGGTGTTGCCTGAGCGATTGCTGTATTCGCACGGTCAGAGCATCCTACTGCACCACGGATACCAAATCCACGCTCTGTAAAGTTGATACCATTTCTGCAGATACGTCCAATTCCGTCTGTCTTCTTCCAGTTAATTAAAGATGTATCTACTCCACCCTGAAGAATAAAGTCCTCCATCAGTTTGCCAACTTCGTTATCAGCAAATGCTGTGATAACTGCAGTCTTCATACCGAAACATCTTCTAAGTCCGCGGACAACGTTGTACTCTCCGCCGCCTTCCCATGCACGGAAGTTTCTTGCTGTACGGATTCTTCCCTCACCCGGATCAAGACGAAGCATAACCTCACCTAATGATACTGCGTCAAACTGGCACTCCTCTTTTGGTCTTAAATTCAGATTCATTTTCATTTCCTCCTAGGATTAAATTATTAAAATTATAAGTAATCCATATATCATCATCGGTACTATTATACAATCAACACTCTGGAAAATCCAGCACGAAATACTCGAAAATAGGGAAAACCTGCAAAAACCGTGAATTTCTATAAAAATTAATGCTTTATAGCAAATCTTGACAACAGTTTCTTCTGCTCTTTGTAATCCGGCATATACTTCTCCACTTCTTTCCAGAATGCTTTCGAATGATTCATAAATCTGCGGTGTGCCAGCTCATGGATCACTACATAATCCACAATCCGGTCCGGCACAAACAACAGTCTGCAATTAAAATTGAGATTTCCTTCACTGCTGCAGCTTCCCCACCTGGTCTTCTGATTCCGCATAGTGATACGTCCATAACTGACACCCATAACAGATGCGTAATACGACACCTTTTCTTCTATAAATGTCTGTATACGCTCTCTATCGCTTTCTTCTGTCACTTCCGGAAGATACACAATATCTGGGCGGTTGTCTCTTGAAAGAACCAGTTTTCTCTTCTTAAATATCCAGTCTGCATGTCCCTCAATAAATTCCTGCACAGCATAATCCATCACCTGCATCGGAACTCTGGCACAGACCGTCCCATCTGCTTTCACCTGAAGTCCCATCGAACGTCTGGATGAGCGGATGATCTGTACCTCTACCGGTTCTTCATTTTTCTGTTCTACCCTATATATTTTCATTTGATTCATAATTCACCACCATATATCAGTGTCACAATCGCACAACACATCTATCGTCTTCCTTTTATATTAAGATAAGGTTCTCTTTTTCTTCTCATAATCATACCAAATCTGACATTAATTAACAATTGTAGGATAGATTATCTTTTCATATCATGGTATGATTATGATGCCTGATGGGATTGTAAAAATCCATTCAAGAATGCCTTGGCAATCCTGCCGGAGGCTAGCTACATACATAATTTTTGAATTATGTATGCTGTATTGATAAAAGAAAGGAGCACTAAGATTTTGAGACCTATAGAAAAACTCATTGAAAAAAGAAAAGAAGAATTCATCCGCAACAATCTGATGTCGGATGAGTTTATTGATTTTATACAGAAGAACAAAAAACCAATGGACAAACTGCTCTCTTACTATGCCTGCGCAATTATGGAAGTAGAGACAAAATTCCGTGTTCTGGATCATCAGTATTCTCTGGAATACGACCGCAACCCGATTGAAGACATCAAATCCCGTGTCAAATCCTGGGAGAGCCTTATAAAAAAAGTCCGCCGGAAAGAAATCCCTCTGACACTCTCTTCTATCGAAGAGAATATTCACGATATTGCCGGAGTACGCGTCGTCTGTTCTTTTCCTGATGACATCTACATGCTTGCCGACTGCCTGTTAAATCAGGATGACATCACACTGATTGAAAAAAAGGATTACATAAAAAACCCAAAACCGGGCGGATATCGAAGTCTTCATCTGATTATCAGCGTGCCAATCTTTCTTCAGGACGAAAAGCGCATGGTTACTGTAGAAGTTCAGCTTCGAACCATAGCCATGGATTTCTGGGCAAGTCTGGAACACAAGATCCGCTATAAAAAAAATATTCCGGAAGACAAAGCTCTCTATCTCCAGAATGAGATGCTGGAATGTGCCGAAATCAGCGCTGACCTCGACCGCCGTATGCAGAATGTCCGTGATGTCATCTCGAAAAATGTACCAAAAGAAGAAAAAATCCCATTTCTCGGAGAGCTGATTTAGACTTGATTTCTCCAAATGATCCCGATTACCTTTATATCATAGTTGGGGCAAAAGCCCCAACTATGATGCCTACGGATTGTTCCGTGCTTTGCACTCCCACAATCCTGGCATCATTTAATTGATCAAATACTATTCATCTATTACTCAATTATAGCTTTTCCCTATATCCAACTATAATATTTATTGATATCACAGATATGTTATCTAGTATTATTACACAAATCTATTTGATATTTTTTACATTTTCCTGTACAATATGCCTTGCATTAGAAAAACGCGTTTTGATCAAGACTACTTTTTTAAACAACAACAAAATAAGGTTATTTTAAAGGAGAATTATAAAATGGAACCAAATCAGAAAAAAGCGAACGGTCTGGCGCTCATTCCTTTCGCAGTATTTGTAGGGGTTTACCTGGCCACGGGAATTACCTTGAATGCGATGGGTGTTGAGATGGCATTCTATCAGCTGCCTACTCCAATTGCTTCATTTATCGGTATTATTGTTGCTTTTGCTATGTTCAAGGGAAAATTTGATGACAAATTATCTGTTTTCCTTCACGGTTGTGGAGAAGAAAATATCATGATCATGTGTATGGTCTTTTTGTTTGCCGGAGCATTTACATCTGTTTCTTCCGCAATGGGCGGTGTTGACTCCGTTGTAAATCTGGGTATGACTTTCATTCCTCCACAGTTCATCGCTGCAGGTGTTTTCGTGATATCAGCATTCATTTCCATCTCAACAGGAACTTCTGTTGGAACGGTTACTGCTGTAACACCAATTGCACTTGGACTTGCACAGGCCGGTGGACTCAATCAGTTCCTCGTGGTAGGTGCTACGATCGGTGGATCTATGTTTGGAGATAACTTATCCATGATTTCCGATACAACCATCGCTGCCACACGAACACAGGATGTAGAGATGAAAGACAAATTCCGTGCCAACTTTAAGATTGCTCTTCCTGCTGCACTTGTAACATTTGTTTTATTACTGATTTTCGGTCGTCCGGAAACTTTACCTGCAGTACAGGAGTACTCTTACAATATTATAAAAGTTCTGCCATACATCTTCGTACTGGTTGCATCACTGCTCGGTGTCAATGTATTCGCAGTTCTGACTGGTGGAATCCTGTTCTCCGGTGCTATCGGTCTTGCAACCGGAAGCTTTTCCGCACTGGAACTTGCCAACAATGTTTATAACGGCTTTTCCGGAATGTTCGAAATCTTCCTGTTATCTATGATCACAGGTGGTCTTGCTAAAATGGTAGAAAAAGAAGGCGGCTTAGAATGGCTTCTTCAGAAAATCAGCAAAGTTATCAAGAACCGTCAGACTGCAGAGCTCGGTATCGCTGTCATGACTTCTCTGACTAACATTGCAACAGCCAATAACACTGTTGCAATCCTGATCGACAGTACAATTGCAAAAGATATCAGTAAAGAATACGGTGTAGATCCAAAACGTACCGCCTCCCTTCTCGACATCTTTGCCTGTGCTTTCCAGGGAATCCTGCCATATGGTGCACAGATTTTATTTGCCTGCGCTCTTATGGAGAATCTGAACAGTCCGTTCCAGGTAATCACGCAGTGCTGGTATCAGTTCATCCTGATGGCATTTGCAATCCTGTCCATCTTCTTTGCAAAAGGTGTAGATACGAAAAAAGCAACAAACTAATATGTGAGGTTATTAAAAAATATGATAGAACAGTACTTAAAAGGTCTGAAAGTTCCAAAAGATGAACTGACCGCAATTGAACGTAACAAATTGCTAAACGAAGGAAAAGACGTAGACCGGATTATGTGCTGCATAGATTCAGGGGAGACATTGGCTCCCCTGATTGGCTGTACTCTTCCGGAATATTACTTTTCTGCCGAGAAAATGTGTGAACTCGAGGAATATATTTATAATAAGTTCCACTCTGACGGAGCCGGTCTGTCCACAACCTTGCGCGGCATGGCAGAGGCTATGGGATCAAAAATCAAATATTCTGATTACAACATTGCCCAGCTTGAGACTCCTGCCATTTCAAGTCTGGATGAAGTAGACAAATTAAAACTGATAAATGTAGATGAAGACGGACGCCTTCCTATTATTTTAAAAGGTCTGAAAATGGTCAAAGAAAGACTTGGAGACAAAGTACCTGTGAGCGGGACTGTCACTGGACCATTTACCGTTGCCTCAATGCTTGTCGGAACAGAAAATCTTCTGAAAGGTATGGTAAAACAACCGGATAAAGTCCTTCAAATGATGGACATCATTACAGAAAATAATAACCGTTACATCCAAAGACTCCTGGACATGGGCGTAGGAGTTGGATTTGCAGATCCGGTAAGCTCCACCTCTCTTCTTCGTGTGAAACAATATGAGAAATTTTCACTTCCATTTTTCCAAAAGAATGTAGACTTTATCAAAAGCCAGGGTGGAGGATGCGGTCTTCATATCTGTGGTACAAGCCGTAAATTATGGGAACTTCTGATTCCTACCGGAATCGGTACATTTGGTCCGGACAATGTCGAGGATATGGCAGAAGCCAAGGAAGTCCTCGGACCATATATGTGCATTCAGGGAAATGTCCCTCCTGTAGAAGTCATGCGTCTTGGAACTCCTTACGATGTTCTTCGCGCATCCAGAGAAAGTATCCGGAAAGCTTACGACTCCCCGAAAGGTTTCGTGCTGACATCCGGATGCCAGACTCCAATGTTCACACCAGAAGAAAATATGACTGCACTTATGGATGCAGCCCGTATCTTCGGGCATTATCCAATCAATCAGGATTTATTATGGATGGAGGATTAATCCTCCATCCTTAACATTTCTGGATGAACTGCAATTATTTCCATGAAGTTTGACATGGACCCTGTCTATCCCTTATACTAATTTACAGAAATATTCCCGGTATTCCATGTTGCCAGGACATCCCCATATGATGCCTGTAAACTCATTTATTACATTTGAAAATATATCGGGAATGATACGAAATTCATACATGACAGGAGGATAATGATCATTATGATTATAAAAAATGGACTCGTCGTTGATCCGGCTTTGGGACTTTCCGAAAAGATGGATCTTGCGATTGAAAATGGAACAATTCTGAAAATAGAAAAAAACATTGATACAGATCAAGTTTCAAATGATACCGAAATCCTGGACGCCACAGGACTTGTCGTTGCCCCGGGACTGATTGATACTCATGTACATTTCCGCGATCCGGGATTTACTTATAAGGAAGATCTTCATACCGGTGCACTTGCTGCTGCAAAAGGCGGATTTACAAGTGTCATCTGCATGGCAAATACTTCACCGGTTGTTGACAGTCTCCCTGTGCTCAAAGATCTGATCGACCGCGAGAAAAATGAAGACATCCGTATCTTCCAGGCAGCTGCCATTTCCTGCTCTCTGAAAGGAAAAGAAGCTGTCGATATGGAGGCTATGAAAAATGCCGGTGCATGTGGCTTCACCGATGACGGAATCCCGCTCCTGGACGCTGATTTCTGTTACCGTGCTATGGAACATGCCGCAAAATTAGATGTACCTGTAAGTCTCCATGAGGAAGATCCTTCTTTTATTCAGAATAATGGAATCAATCACGGTGCTATATCTGAAAAGCTTGGCGTTTATGGTTCTCCTTCCATTGCCGAGGAATCGTTGGTTGCCCGTGACTGCCTTCTGGCACTTCGCTCCGGCGCAGATGTTGTAATCCAGCATATCAGCTCTGGTGTCTCTGTAGAAATGGTCCGCACTTTTAAAGCCCTCGGTGCTAAAATTCACGCAGAAGCAACACCGCATCATTTCACACTAACTGATGAGGCACTTCTGACTTACGGAACACTGGCCAAAATGAATCCACCACTTCGCACCGCAAAGGACCGCCAGCAGATCATCGAAGGTCTTGCTGATGGCACCATTGACCTCATTGCCACTGATCATGCTCCACACAGCATGGAAGAAAAGAATAAACCTCTTACAGAAGCACCAAGCGGAATCACTGGTCTTGAGACTTCTCTCGCACTCGGCATCACAAGTCTTGTAAGACCTGGTCACCTAACTCTGTTACAGCTTCTGGAAAAAATGACTGTCAATCCGGCAAAGCTTTACCATCTCCCATACGGACAGATCAAAGAAGGTGCTGCTGCCGATCTGGTTATCTTTGATCCAGAAGAATGCTGGAAACCTGGCGATTACGCTTCCAAATCCTGCAATACCCCGTTTACCGGACAGGAACTTTTCGGAAAAGTAAAATATACGATCTGTGGCGGTAAAACTGTTTATTCTGATAAATAATGTAAATAATCACTTCATAAAAGTCAAAAGACAGGAAAAAGAACTTCCATACTTACACAAAAAGTTCTCTATCCTGTCTTTTTAATAATCACTTTGATATTAAATATCTTCTTGAGCAGTTCCATAATGTATGGCTGTCCCAGTATTTCTGTTCAGTGGCATTAATCTTCAATTATTCTCGCTTTTCCATTTTTCAAATCTACTTCGATAGTCAATAACCTATCTGGGAAATTATCTTCATTCACCGTAATTCCTTTACTGGTATCGATTACCGGCGCCGAATTGATTTCTTTATGATATTTATCAAAATCAATTATCATTTTCCCATTCTTTTTTTCCCACATGATTCCGATATAATTCTTATATTTCTCAACATAAGAACGCCCATTCTTCTTCGATGAAGCTGACTGTTTTTATCAACATAGTCTTTCAGTTGCGCCTCTTTACTTTTCAACTTGACCGATGCCTCTTCGAACCCCTCCAGATTTCCTGCCGCGTCTAGCATCATACATTCCCGTTTCTGCTTTCGCACTTCCCTCTCAAGAACTCTCTGCACCTGTGTCTGTTTGTAGAGCTTGTCGTTTGCAACCATATCTTCTGTTGGAAAATGTCTCTGCTCATTTACTCCTGGAACGAATGGGCATTTATGGTGTTTGCAATTAATTCTCAGAATCCCGTCCGTCTATTTTTTTCTTAATTTTATTTTTGTGGGCGGCAAATGGGTGACAAATTCACTGAATCGCACTGAACACAGTCGAGAAACCGCCTATTTACGCGATAGTGAGCAAACAGTTTCTACGTGATCGCAGAACGGGAACATATCAACCGGCTGAATCTTTTCCACCTTATAATGATGCTTTGTCAGATATTTCAAATCTCTTGCCAACGTCTCCGGATTGCAGGAAATGTAGATGACTTTCTTCGGTGATAACTTTACAACAGAAGATAAGAATCTTTCATCACTTCCGGCTCTCGGCGGATCCATAAATACCACATCGGCTTTTTCACCTTTTGCTGCCATCTCGACCATAAATCTTCCGGCATCTCCCTGATAAAATGCAGCATTCGTGATCTTATTCTCTTTCGCATTGATTCTGGCGTCTTTTACTGCATCTTTGTTTAGCTCCACGCCAATCACCTTACCGGCTTTCTTCGCAGCAATCAGCCCAATTGTTCCAATTCCGCAATACGCATCAATCACCGTCTCTTTTCCTGTCAGGCCGGCATAATCGATGGCAGTCTGATATAAAATCTCTGTCTGCACCGGATTGACCTGATAAAAGGACTTCGGTGAAATACGAAACATACAGCCACATAATCTGTCTTTAATAAACCCCGGACCGAAAATCGGCTTTTCCCGGTCTCCCAGAACCATGCTTGTCTGTCTGTCATTTACATTTAACACAACGGTCGTAATCTCCGGATGCGCTTTTCTAAGCGCTTTTACAAAATTATTTTTCGACGGAAAAATCGGCGAACCTGTGACAAGGACGACCATAATCTCTCCGGTAGAGAATCCACGTCGAATCAGCACATGACGCAGAAGTCCATAACCTGTGTCCTCATCATATGTCCGGATTTTAAATGATTTCAACATTCCACGAATCGTCCGGATAATCTCCTGACTCTTCTCATCTTCAATCAGGCAATTCTCCACCGGAACTACTCTATGCGTTCCTTCTTCGTAAATACCGGAAATAATATTTCCTTTCCGGTCACGGTCAAATACCGCATGCACTTTATTCCTGTAATAATATGGATTCTCCATTCCGATGATTGGACAGACCTTCCCGTATGCTCCAAGAAGACTCTGTTCTTTTTTCTGCTTTTTCTTAAGCTGCTCTTTATAAGGAATACCCTGAAACTGGCAGCCACCACATTTCTTCGATATATTACATTTCATAATTTCCAACTCACCTGTTACCGTTCATACACGATTCAGACGGCAACACTCCTCTTTCATCTATAACTGTTCAGAACCCCACCACACAAATTCGCAAAACCGCACGATACTCGTGCTTTCCCACTGCTACGCAGCTAATTTTGCTCATATGTGGGGTGGTAACTCTATTCGAGTCACCTTGAAATAAGAAAAACCGCTACTTACATGCAAGCATGACGCATCAATTTTTCTTATTTCAAGGGGTTCTGAATAGTTACCTTCTATTATAAATTGTGGACATTTTCCCTGCAACCTTTTATAATCAAATCATGTTGTTATTTAAAGGAGAGATCAAATGAGTACTAATCAACACAATCGCGAATCTTTTGGCAGTCGTTGGGGCTTTATCCTCGCCTGCATCGGCTCCGCCGTCGGCATGGGAAATATCTGGATGTTTCCAACCAGAGTGTCCCTTTACGGAGGCGGCTCTTTCCTGATTCCTTATATATTTTTTGTTGCCCTCATCGGCTTCACTGGAGTCATTGCAGAAATGAGCTTTGGCCGTGCTACCAGATCTGGTCCGGTCGACGCATTTGGCTGCGCCTGCGAGGCAAGCGGCAAACGAAAACTCGGAGAAGCCCTTGGCATGATTCCAGTTCTCGGTTCCCTTGCAATGGCAATCGGATACACCGTCGTTATGGGCTGGATTTTCAAATATGCAATCGGTACCCTGACCGGTTCGACTCTCGCCCCAGATAATGTAGAAGAATATGGAAATGCTTTTGGCAGTATGGCTTCTGCATTTGGAAATAATGGATGGCAGATTGGCGCTTTGATTATCTGCATGTTAATCCTCATGCTCGGTGTCGGGGGCGGAATCGAACGTGCCGGTAAAATCATGATGCCGCTTTTCTTCTGCCTGTTTATTATTCTGGCAGTTTACGTTGCATTCCAGCCGGGAGCCATTGACGGATACCGCTACATTTTCCGGGTGGATCCGGAAATGCTGGCATCCCCGTCTACATGGATATTTGCTCTTGGGCAGGCATTTTTCTCCCTGTCTGTTGCGGGAAATGGAACTCTGATTTATGGTTCCTACCTGTCAGATAAGGAAAATATACCCGCTTCTGCCGCAAAAGTAGCACTTTTTGACACCATCGCCGCAGTCCTTGCAGCCCTGGTCATCATTCCAGCTATGGCAACCACCGGAGCACAGTTAAATCAGGGAGGACCGGGACTATTATTCATCTTCCTGCCGAATCTGATTCGTTCCATGCCGGGAGGCCGGATCATTGCAATCATTTTCTTTGCAGCCGTATTCCTTGCAGGGATGACATCACTGATCAACTTATACGAAGCACCAATTGCAACGGTACAGGAAAAACTACATTTATCCCGCGTACCTGCATGCGGTGTCATTGCAGTAATCGGAATCATCGTTTCACTTCTGATTCAAGGCATCGTCTCCACATGGATGGATATTCTTTCTATATACATTTGTCCACTGGGCGCGGGACTCGCCGGAATCATGTTCTTTTGGGTATGTAAGAAAAGCTACGTCGAAGAACAAGTCAATAAAGGCCGGGAACGGAAATTCACCAAATACTTCATTCCTGTCTGCAAATACATCTATGTACCAATCTGCTTTATCGTACTGATTCTTGGAATCGCACTTGGCGGGATTGGCTAACAAAAGAATCGGGATACTCTACATGATAGAATATCCCGATTCTTTTTCTACATATCAAATTCTATGATGCGCTTTCCGTTTTATCTCCAACTCGAAATCTTGCCATGCAGATCAAAGTCGCCACTGCCACAATCACTCCACCTGCAAATCCTATATCTTTCAGCGAAATCTTTGTATACACTGTTCCGCCAAACCAGGTTCCGCAGCCAATTCCCAGATTGAAAATTCCCGAGAAGATCGCCATAGCAACAGATGATGCAGCCGCAGAGACACAACCAATCAACTCTGCCTGAAAACTCACCTGAAATGCCATAATCGCCAGTCCCCATCCAGCACATACCAAAATCACGGTATACATATTGACAGAAGCTGGATATAAGAGCAGCAGAGCTGCCACAACACCAATCATAACAGTCTGAACAAAAGCATACCGATGATCATCATAATATCTTGAGAACAAATAACTTCCTCCAAGCCCGGCTACTCCGAATAACATCAATGCCATAGTTACCCAGTTACTCGGAAGCCCTGCTACCTTCTGCAAAAACGGCTCGATATAACTGTAGCTTGTATAATATCCGGTCGCCACAAGAAATGTAATTACATAAATGCTCATCAATCTTGCATTTTTGAAAAGCTCCGGAAGCTGTCCCACGGAAAATGATTCTGTTCCTTCCAGCTTCGGAAATACAAATGCCAGATAGCCAAGTACCAGAAATGAAACTATCGCCACACATAAAAATGTCATTCGCCAGCCGATCTGAAGCCCGATCATTCGGCCAAGCGGCATTCCAATTACCATGGCAATTGACGTTCCGGTAATAATTGCACTAAGAGCCTTTGACTGATGCTCTTTCGCCACAACCCGAACTGCAACCGGTGATGCGATCGCCCAGAAAATGGAATGTGCACACGCCACACCAATACGTGACAATACAAGAAATGTAAAGCCACTTGAAATTACCGACAACACCTGACATACCGCAAACACACTTAACGTTCCAAGCAGCAATTTCTTCGGCTGTATCCTGCACACTAACAACATCAGCGGCAGCGACAATAACGTCACAGTCCAGGAATAGGCTGTAATCATCACGCCCGCCTGAGCCTCCGTCATATGAAACTCATTAGAAATATCTGTTAAAAGCCCAATCGGCATAAATTCCGAAGTATTTACCAAAAACGCTGAAATCGTCATACCGATCAACGGGAGCCACTCCCGTAAAGTCATCTTCGTCTTCATCTATAATGTCCTCGCTATTCTTTAAAATCATTATTTTGTCCGCGGACAATTATAGTATAATAGCTAAGTAGTGTCAATAAAATCAAATAATTATACACACCCGGAAATCTCCTAAAATGAATAACGAAACAGTTGAAAAGCCACACATTTCGTGATAATCTATAACCACTTTAAGAGAAGCAATCTGCAACTCTTTCAAAGTTCTAAGTCGTAAGACATCTCATTTCGGTGTTTCATGTTCGAAACTGCTATCCGATATGAAGAGAAATGTAACTGTAGGCATAGATATTCTATTACAAAGATAAATCGAAAACTTTATAATGAAAAGAGCAATGGGATATTCTTCAATAATATTTATGGAATAAAATATATGCAAAGAAAGGACTATTTCAATCTATGAATACTGCAGCATTTATACAATTTTTGTTAGAACGCTTCAAAATCGAACATTCAAAACGTGACCGCTCTGGCGTTTATGGATTTACTCAGTGTTTAATGGCATATAACTCCAACAAAATCGAAGGAAGCACCCTGACCGAAGAACAGACTGCCTCCCTCTTTGATACTGGAGTACTTCCAAAATCTGAAGACTATTACCGTGCAAAAGATGTAGAAGAAATGAATGGTCATTTCCTAATGTTCAATAAAATGCTTGATACTCTGGACCTCGAACTCACAGAAGAACTAATTAAAGCTTTTCACTATGAGCTAAAAAGCGGGGTATTCGAAGATCGCGCAAATGGCTACGCAATCGGCGATTATAAAAAGCGTCCTAACATGATAGGCATATATGAAACAGTACTTCCAAGCCAGGTATCCGATGAAATGTCCCAATTATTAGCCTGGTACAATAATCAGGATATTTCCCTAGAAACACTTGCCGAATTCTATGCCTGCTATGAAAGTATTCACCCATTTCAGGATGGAAATGGACGAACCGGGCGTATGATTCTCTTCCGCGAATGCCTGTATCACGGCATTGCTCCATTTATCATCGAAGACGCTAATCGCCCAGAATATCTCGATGCCCTGAAATCATACCGTCAAGGAAAAGACGTGACAGCATTGACTTCATTATTTCAAAAAGAACAGGAATACTACTGGAATCGTTGTCAGTACTTTCTGGCAGAATAAATGTATATGCGAAAGAGGTCCGGCTGGACCTCTTTACTTTACTTCAAATGCCCGATTCATCTCTTTTCTTCCATAGTACATCAACATCTCTTTGTATACTTCGTTCATTTACTCCATATTCATTGGCTTCGGCTGCTTTATTTACAATGTACCCGTTCAGTAGTTTTGTATAAATTCCAAGTACACGCTCGATTTTGCCATTCTTGTATTCTTCCATATTGCTCCTCCGTATCGGCTCATTTCTTATGCCATTATACGTTTTGCAAATGTCAGAAACTGTCTCTCTGCAAAAGTTTTTCTATAAAATTGCTATTTTCTTCCACCTTAATCAATCAAATCGTTCTGAAATCTGGACAAATGTTCATATGGCAGAATGAGGCGCCCACGATACAGTCCGCAGCCGTCGTTAATCAGGCTGTTATTCATTGCTGCGAACATATTAACATCAAGGTCTTTTAAATCTAAATTAAAAAGTTTCATTCCGCGCTCGTATGCCTCATCGAAGTAAATGCATTCCCCTTTTGGAACTGCATCTCTTCTTGCTCGTTCATGCTCCTGACGCTTCTCATACCCCAAGTGATTCGCCGGTCCGATTTCCGCGATGTCGTCCATTTTCTTTGTTCGAAGCTGCACTTCCATATAGCTTCTGGACGTATTATCATAAAATGTGATATGTAAAGACTGATAACCGTACATGGTCGGGTTGGATATGAAATCTCTGTAATATGGCTTTACTTCGCCGTCCAGCAAGTCTGATTTACTCTCCCGGACTCCTTTTGCCGGCTCGGCTGTAAAGCCGCGTTCTTCCAGAAATCCCGGCAGCGCATTGGCTATCTGATAAAGATATTTCATCTCTTCCTCTTCGAGATTCTGTCCCGGCTTCAGATGACATTTCGGCAATGCAATTACAATCCGATATGCGATAATATCCCGAAAACAGCTCAGTTTTTCTTTTAAATCTGCCACAGCCGGATATGTTCCATGTTCCTCATAATAATTATAAATGTATTCTACAATGTAGCCGTTGAATTTTTCTTCTGTACGTATCAAAGATTTGATTCTTCCACGAAATGTAAAGGCGAGAAATGGAAATTCTTTTGCCATGTACTTGTAAAATTCCCGGATTTTCTGTGACTGGGAAGTCAGGAAATCATTGTGCTCCAGCATTTCCTGTACTTGAAGGAGACAATTGCTATGCACAAGGTCGATTTCATTATGTGTCCGCTTTGCTTCTTTTCTCAAATCTGTCATATAATTTTGTATAATTTTAAAGATCGTATCCCCGGAATATAAATAATCGTTTAATGTAACCATCTGTCAGTCTCCTTTACTCGTCTGGATTCAATGGATAAATGCTGTATCTACTGCATCTCTCATCATCAACCGAATCTCTTCATCGGTAATTCTATAATGCTCCTGAATAAATTGCAATTCTTTTGTCATGGTTGTGTTGCTGACGGTCCGGTTATCTGTGTTGATCGTCACCTTGATCCCGTTGTCCAGGAACTCCCGAAGCGGATATTGACTTTCGCTTTCTACAGCTTTCGTCTGAAGATTGCTGATCGGGCACATCTCGACACCGATTCCTTTTTCCCGGATCATTTTCTGGACTTCTGAATTACCTCGCATGGCGATTCCATGTCCAATTCGAAGTGCTCCTGCCTCTACGGAATCCAGAATGTTCTGCACGTTTCCACACTCCCCGGCATGAATGGTAAATGGCATTCCAAGCTTTTTTGCTTGTCCAAATAACTCCATGAATTCTGACATCGGATAGATGGCCTCAGCTCCTGCAAGGTCTGCCGCGCACACACCATTTCCAAGGTATTCTCTTGCTGTCCGGATCATACGGAGATTCTCCTCATAGCTGTGATGGCGCATGGCACAGGTAATAATGCCATAATCCACACCGAACTCATTTTTTCCACGATTCATCCCCCGAATGACTGCCTCTATCACCTGACCGCAGCTTAAGTTTTCATTTTCTGATAAAAGCGGGGCAAACCGCACTTCCGCGTACCGGACATTTTCCTGACTCATACTTTTTAATACGTCATACCCTGCCAGCTCCAGTCCTTCCTCGTCCTGCAGACACTGTCCTGGAAGATCGAATTTCTCCAGATATTCCTGAAGGCTCTGGCAGTCATCAGATACATGAATTTCAGAAGGCTCTACTTTTCTTCCAAGACGGCTTTCCAGAAATTCCCGACTCAGTGAACCGTCCAGGTGACAGTGCAGTTCTATTTTCGGCAATGCTTTCAATTCTTCCAATGTCATAGCTTATCCCACTTTCTTTTATCATCTAACATAGGCTCATTATAAAACAAAGGCTATCACTTTTCAGCAATAACCTTCATTTTTTCGACAATTACTTCTACTGTATATGCCGCTTTTATTTTTCTTCTAATACAGAAGTACAGTATGGACAACGGGTTGCCTTGATACTGATTTCACTCTGACAGAACGGACATGTCTTTGTTGTCGGCTCTGCCGGCGCTTCTTCTTTTTTATTAAAAGAAAGTAATTTGTTAATTCCTTTCATCAGACAGAACAAGATCAGTGCCATGATAAGGAAATTTACAACTGCTGATACAAAACTAGATGCAAATCCTGCAACGTCTGTCATAGTGTAAGTTGCACCGCCTGTCAAAAGATTTAAGATCGGATTGATAAAGTTGTCGGTCAGAGATGTTACAATTCCAGAGAATGCGCCTCCGATAATCACACCGACTGCCATGTCCATAACATTACCGCGTAAGGCAAATGCTTTGAATTCTTCCATAAATTTTTTCATGATGAATCTTCTCCTTTGTATTTTACTCTGTATACTATCATACCATATTCTGGTCGAAGATTCCACGGCCTTCTTTTTGGCACTTTGTATTTTCTGTCTCACACTAAAGTGATGATTCAAGAATGCCTCGGCATTCTTGTTGCGAGGTGGGAGTCATCTCCCAGCTGATATTATTTGTCAACCATTGTGTTACACATGGTTGACATTTGTTTTTTTGCATGTTAAAGTATGTCTTGTATAAAATTTCAGAAAAATGAATTACTCAAGGAAAGAGAGGACTTCTAATGATTTCAAATCAAAATACATCTACGGATCCACAGCTTTCACGCGAAGAAGCAATTGAAATACTCAACACGCCGGATGAAAATCTGGATGAGCTGATTGCCCGGGCTGAAAAACTGCGTCGAAAATACAAAGGAAATCATGTAAGTATCCACATTCTTACTAATGCCAGAAGTGGAAACTGTTCTCAGGATTGCGCTTACTGTGCTCAGTCCTGCCGTTCAAAAGCTGACATTGATAAGTACAAATGGGTCGCAGATGAGAAATTATATGCAGACAATGACTTTGTCAACGAGCATCATTTGTCACGCCACTGTATCGGACTTAGTGGGATGAAATTTACCGATGCAGAGATTGAAGAATTGGCTGAAAAAATTCGAAAAATGAAAGAACAGGGAACACACCTGTGTTGTTCTATCGGTTTTCTGACAGAAAAGCAGGCATTGATGTTAAAGGAAGCCGGACTTGACCGCATCAACCATAACTTGAACAGCAGCCGTGCTTATTATCACAACATCTGTTCCACTCACACATTTGAACAACGCGTTGCTAATATAAAAATGCTTCAGGGGCTTGGTTTTGAAATCTGCAGCGGCGGCATTATTGGTATGGGCGAAAGCAAAGAAGACGTGGTAGATATGTTACTGGAGCTTCGCGAGATCCGACCGGAGGCACTTCCAATCAACTTCCTTCTTCCAATTCCGGGAACACCTTTAGAGCACGCCGATATGTCCGCTCTCACAACAGCTTACTGCATGAAAGTCCTCTGTCTTGCAAGACTTTTAGTTCCACAGTCCGATATCCGCTGTGCCGCAGGACGTGAGATTTATTTTAAAGGAGAAGAAAAAAATCTGCTCCGCGTCGTTGATTCCATATTTGCTTCAGGATATCTTACCGCTGACGGACAGGGAATCAAAGATACAATCCAGGCAATTGAAGACGCCGGATTCACTTATGAGATTGAGTCCGCTTAATAAGTTTAACGTCTTTGCACATCATTAAATAATAAGGAGAGTTTTACTATGACACATGACAATACAAATACACAGACATTTCGAAAAACAAGTACTTACGCTATGGTCGTAACCGCACTTATGGCAGCTGTGACCTGCATTCTCGCACCATTATCTGTTCCAATTGGTCCGGTGCCAATTTCACTTACTAACTTTGCGATCTACCTGTCTCTCTATCTGTTAGACTGGAAAAAAGGAACTTTAAGTTACCTGATCTACCTGTTGCTCGGATTGGTAGGGCTTCCGGTATTCTCCGGATTCACAGGTGGACTGGCAAAACTGGCAGGTCCGACCGGCGGATACATCATCGGATTTATTCCAATGGCAATCATCGCAGGTATTGTCATCGACAAATTCACCAACCGTGGAATCCAGATCCTTGGAATGATCGTTGGAACTGCAATCTGCTACGCATTTGGAACAGCATGGTTCTGCCTCCAGGCCGGATATACGGTAGGCGCAGCACTTGCAGTCTGTGTCATTCCTTTCATTCCTGCGGATCTGTGCAAAATGGTCATTGCAATGATTATCGGACCGATGGTTCGCAAAAGACTTGGAACTGTAGCACAGCAATAATTACACCAGATGATTTTATAAAAGCATACAGATAAAGATATAAAAAGAGATTAGAGCATCTACCAGAAATGGCAGGTGCTTTCCTTATGCTCATTTTATGGAAAGGAAGAGCGCATGGCAGGGCTTATTTTATGGGGGATGAACATGATATATCAAGAAAGATACGTTTACCATATCAAAGATGAATACTTTGAAAAAGTACAGGATTTCAACTTCATGCAGAACAAAGAGGGCGGTACACATCGTCCTATATCATTGTCATCAGAAATGTTCCCAATGTAAACAGCACAATTCCTGCAACAGATTTCGGTGTCAGTTTTTCTTGAAAAATGATCCGCGAAAATGCAATTGTTATCAAAATGCTTAATTTATCAATTGGCACAACTATGCTCGCTGGTCCCTCCTGCAATGCTCTGTAATAACATAGCCAAGAAGCTCCTGTTGCAAATCCGGACAGCGTAATGAACAGTAATTCCTTTTTTTCAATTTTACAGACTTCATCTGTTTTTCTTTTCAAAAGCACCATAAGCCATGCCATAGCCAGCACGACTGATGTACGAATTGCTGTTCCGAGATTTGAGTCAATACCAGAAATACCAATTTTCCCCAATATCGCAGTTAAGCTGGCAAATATCGCAGATAATACAGCATAAATAAACCAACTTCCAATGTGTTGTTCTCTATCCTCTGTTACTTCTTTTCTGGTAATCATCAATGCAGTTCCAATTCCAATCAGACATACACAGCCTGCTTTTTCCAACGTCAATCCTTCATGAAGAAAAATAAGTGCGAGAAGAATCGTCAAAATTGTACTGGATTTATCAATCGGCACAACTTTGTTAATATCTCCTTTCTGAAGTGCATGAAAATAACACAGCCAAGAGGCTCCTGTTGCCAATCCTGACAGCACAAGAAATAATAATGTTTGTCCGCTTATATTTTTCAATTCGGGCAATGTCCCAGTTAAAAGTACCATTATCCAAGAGAACAAAAGTACCACAATAGTTCTTAGTGCCGTTGCCACATCTGAATCTGTTTTTTGAATCCCACATTTTGCAAGAATTGCTGTAATTCCCGCAAAAAAAGACGATCCTATTGCATATAAAATCCACATATGCACTCTCCTCTGTATTATACCTGAAGTGTATTCATTTGTATTATATTCTTTGCTGGAAACAATTTCAATTTCCACACTTGCAACTCTTCAGATTTTTTACAAATTGATAATCTAAATACCCAGAAACTATTCTGTCTGCGATGACAGAGGAATTTTATTCATAATCGAGTAGGAGGGCGTGTGAAAAAACGAGAGTTTTTTCATGCGCCCAAAAAACCTTGTACCAGTTCGCTTCATCCTCCGAATCTTCATCATCCTTCAGTCCGTAGACCACTGGATAGAATGTAGGATCAACACGCCTGCCTTCCAGAATATCCAGTGCCTTCGTATGAAGCTCGAACGCTATGGAATGTCTGTCCGTACCAGCTGTCGTGATAATGAAGTGCAACGGATTCTGTCGGGCATCTGATGAACCCTTTATCATAACATCGTATCAGGAGATTCAGGAGCTATATTCACAAGTTGGTTCCTTCTCTTTACTACAATATATTTATGGTTAATATCCCTTACAGCCAGTAAGGAATTATCCATCTTGTTGCTTAAGCTGTTAGAATGAGTGGAGCAATAGGTCTGGCCTCCTTCTCTCAGGACTTTACGTCCGTAAAATAGTCAGCCAACCAGCCACTCTTTCGCAGCATTCGTTTTATGCAGGTTGAACCTTGATACGTTCGTGTGAAACACCCAGTAGATTGAATAGGCAATGAGAAAACTGGTATTGACCATTGCTAATACATTACAAAGGAGTATCTGTTATGAACGCTGTTGGTATTGATGTTTCCAAAGGAAAAAGCACTGTCACTATCCGAAAACCAGGAGATGTGGTTCTTATGTCCCCCTGCGATATCCCTCACACCCAGTCTGCCATAAACGACCTGATCATACAGATCAAAAGCCTTAAAGGCGAAACCAAAGTCTGCATGGAGCATACCGGCAGATACTATGAACCGGTTGCCACATGGCTTTCTGATGCCGGTATCTTTGTCAGTGCCGTAAATCCTATCCTGATCAGAGATTTCGGTGATGATTCCCTCCGCACACCCAAGACAGATAAAGCAGATTCTAAAAAAATCGCACGTTATACTCTTGACCGTTGGGCTAAACTGAAGCAATATGGAATCATGGATAAAACACGTAACCAACTAAAAACTATGAACCGACAATTTGGATTCTATATGGCTCAGAAAACTGCAATGAAAAACAATCTCATTGCGCTGATCGACCAGACTTATCCGGGAGCCAATGATTTCTTTGACAGTCCTGCCCGCAATGACGGCAGCCAAAAATGGGTAGATTTCATTCATACCTACTGGCATGTCGATTGCGTCCGCTCCAAGTCATTAAATGCCTTTACGGAGCATTACCAGAATTGGTGCAAACGTAAAAACTATAACTTCAGTGCAGAGAAAGCAGCGAAAATTTATCAAATTTCCTCTGACCTGATTGCCGTATTTCCAAAGAATGACATCACAAAAATGTTGATATGGCAGGCAGTAGCATTACTAAACACTGCTTCGAAAACAGTAGAATCGCTCCGTTCAAAAATGAATGAGCTTGCATCCACGCTTCCGGAATATCCGGTTGTTATGGATATGAACGGTGTAGGGGCAACCCTTGGTCCGCAGCTTATCGCTGAGATTGGGGATGTTTCCCGTTTTACACACCGGGAAGCCCTTACTGCTTTTGCAGGTGTTGATCCCGGTAAAAATGATTCTGGGAAGCACATACAGAACAGTGTGCGAACCTCTAAAAAGGGGTCTCCCTACCTGCGTAAAGCTCTTTTTCAGATCATGGACAGTCTTATCAAACGATCTCCAGTGGATGATCCTGTTTATGCCTTTATGGATAAAAAACGATCCGAAGGCAAACCTTATTATGTTTATATGACTGCCGGGGCAAACAAATTTCTCCGGATTTATTACGGTCGGGTAAGAGAATATCTATCCAACTTGTCGAATAATGAAACTATTTAATATCACTTTTTAACTTCTACCAGACTAGCGCATCGCGGTGGTCTTATTTTCGTGTCTTACGTTCAACCTGTATAAATTTTCAAAGTTCATTAATTTCTACTTGACTTTTTATTTGCAGCCTATTTTCTGACCAGTTGCCACCAAAATAAGCGATTCATTTTCAGGTATCTGCTTTAATTTTACTCTTATTTCAGCATTTTCCTTATCCGAATTATCCCCATACAGAAGGAATACATGATCTGCTTTTTTCTTTAAGGCATCATGTAAAAATTTTGCATGTTCCTTAAATCTTGTCAAAATTACAGGAGTTTGTTTTCTTGCAACACAAGTTATAACATCATCTATGATCATTTCATTGCGCACCTTACTGGTACTAATCAAATTATATGCTTTATTAATATTATCCTTGCTTTCTGCAGTATCAACTACTCTTGTGTATCTTGGGACAAAATAATGTCCAATCCCCTGTTCCTTAGCCCTCTCCAATGCAGTAAATCTATGTCTCAAAGGTCCTAACAGCATATAGATGATCCGATCAAGACTGTCACCACGTTTAGGTGTAGCAGAAACACCATATACGTATTTTGCATTTATTTTCTGCAATAATTCCATAGATGTGTTAGAAGCTGCGTGATGACATTCATCCATAATTACCATTCCGTAAGAATTAATCCGTTCATTAAATTTTCCTCTGCTGTACATTGAACCAACCATTGCAACATCTATAATCCCTGTCAATGTATTTTTATTTCCGTGCAAAACGCCTATCACACTATTTCTTTTTTTCTTTCTTCCTGTTTTTGTTTCATATTCCGGTGGTTCTTCTCTTATCTCTAAGAAATGATTCAATTCATCAACCCACTGATTAAGCAAATCTTTATTTTGCAGCAAAATGAGCGTATTTACTTTTCGCTCTGCAATAAGGTAACTACATACTACAGTCTTTCCAAATGCAGTTGCCGCACTCAAAACCCCATCTGAATGTGATAATAATTTTTCTGCTGCTAATTCCTGTTGCATTCGCAAATCACCTTTAAAAGATACTCTGATAGGTTGTCCTGTTTCTCTTTGATCTGAAACATCAACTGAAATGCCTGCTTTTTCACATTCCTGTATAATATTTTCCCGCAGTCCTCTCGGAATCTGTATATATCCATCTATATCCTTACCTAAATATACAGTACTGAAATTATAATAATTAGAATATCCCAGCCTTTTATTTTTGTAAAATTCCGGATTATCAAATGCCGCCAAACTACGGACCTGATTTTGTATTCTTGGCATAAGATTCAGAGTATCAATATAAACTCCATTGCCCAATACCATATGAAGCTTGCCCACAACATCTGACTTACAAAACTCACATTTCTTCTTCCATGGTTTCGGTCTGACATTCTTCTCAATATTAGTAAGCGTTCCTCTGACTTCTGCTAATTCTCCCTGCCATTTTGCCATGCATTGTTCAACATCTTCTATTCCCAGCTTTTTTGTTTTATTGAAAAGAGCATCCCATTGATCAGGATATGCATTCCAATTTTCATCTACAAAAGCACTATTTCCATTTTTAAGTGCCTGCCCCTGTAATGGCAATGCAATCAAATTACCTATGCTGCTTGCCACATCCTGCGAAGGATACATTCTATCATAATAATGAAAAGATTTCAGATTGATGGAAGTTGAACCCTTGTCTAACAGGAGAAATCCAAAATTCCTTGCTGTTGCCGCAGATATTGCCTTTTTAAAGAAAATCCATACATGGGCACCTTTTCCAGATCGAGATCTCTCAACTAAAGGTCTGATACCATTAAGCTCACACATTTTTCTAAGCGCATCCACTTCTTTATGCCACTCATTATCCGTATTTGCAAAGTCCGTAACCTCTGCTCCTTTTTCATGATTATCAAAATCAAATACAATAAATCTGCATGTTCCATTTGGCAGTAAAGGATATACACCTATTACATCTGATCCATCTTCTTTTGTGCCTAACAAATGAGCAATTATTTTTTTTACATCCAGACTTATCCATTTGGTATTTTCACATTCATCACAAAATACCTTCTCTTTACGTTGTTTAGGACAAAGCCGGTCATTCCAACGATTTGCACATTGTGGAAAATAACCCCCGTTCTTTCCCCGTCTGGCATATACATCTTCTCTTCCCCAAAACATCGAAAAGAAACGTATTGCCATTTTCTCTGTAATATATGGCGGATTTACAATACGACTCCCTTGATCCAGGTCATATTCTTCTGCACTTTCTATTTTTTCTTCAAAAGGATTCACCTCTTCATATGAAATGCCTGCTTTCTTCAATTTATCTTTTAATATCTTGTTCTCATATTCAAGCAACCTAACCATTTTTCTCAATGAATCAGCATCATATGCTTCTATGTTCAAACCTTCCACCTACAATTCTTATTATCTCGTAACATAACTTCCATTCAATGTCCCAACTTAATTTTAGTACTTGTTCCAACTATTTTCAATACTTATTTTCCGTATTGACGCATTTCTTCGCCAATCGTATAATTAAGTTAGATACAGAGCATTTCTGTTATCAAAATATTGCCCGCCCACCATTGGCGACTTATAAATGATTGGCTCGAAAATATTGTTCGCTTACCGGAAGCGTCTAATAAATGTCCGGCTTGAAAATTATTTAGAAATAATTTCTGTTTTTGATATTGCGTTTTTATCACACATTGCATATACTATAAATACACAAAAAAGCCAAAAAAGAGGAGGTGTTAGTATGGCTACTTCAAGTATTACTCATAATTTTGTCGTATCCAATCCAAATAGCGTAAAGCGTTTTGTCGCAGCAATTGACGAAGCTGACCGTGACCGCACACCAAAGCAGACACTTCCCGGACGTCAGTTAACGAACCCCAAGGAAATCTTAGCTTTAATGTCAAAAAGGAAGAAAAAACATGTCTGATAAATATTTTACCGTTAATATTCGGGCCTATTTGGATAAAGACGAACCGACATATATCGGAGAGGAAAGTCTTTACGACTTACTCTCCGATTTTTCTTGTCCCAAAAATCCCGATGTGGAATACTTTTTATTACATAATGCGATTGAGTTTACCAAAAAAGATCAATCTATCACTTATCTGGTATTTGGTGCTGAAGATGCTTCACTGGTTGGTTATTTTTCACTTACAGTAAAACCCATCTCTGTCCGTGCTTCAAATATCAGCAAGACAATGGCAAAAAAGCTGTCCCGTGTCAGTATTTTGGATGAAGAAACACAATCCTATACTACCGCAGCTTACCTGATCGCCCAGTTGGGAAAGAACTATTCTCTTCCAAAGGAAAAACGAATTCCTGGAAATATTCTACTGGGATTTGCACTGGAAACCATATCCAGTCTCAAATATTCCGTAGGTGGCGTTATGGAGTTTCTTGAATGCGAAGATAATGAATTTCTTCTGAGCTTTTATACGCAGAATCATTTCAAGCCATTTGATACTCGTATTACCGCTTCTCAGAATAATGAGCCACACACTCTGCATCAGCTTTTAAAATTTATTTGATTTAAAAATGCATGAAAAAAGCGACAGTCTGATTTACATTTTGTATTTCAGGAAACTGCCGCTTCTTTTTCTTCCTTATTCTGTTTTTCTTCCTCCAACTCCCGGAGGACTTCAGCGCCGTACTTATCAATCATCCGTACCAGAAAATCAATGCACCGCTCAAATTCAATATTCTGTTGCATAAGCTCCTCCCGTTATTGTTTGTTCTGAGCTTATTTTACAGAACCTGCCTGAAAACCACATTGAATAGAAATTGATTGTAAATTGACACAATCACTTTAAAAATATCCGCATTTTCTTGAATCGAATGTATGTTCGTGCTATGATAGATATACTCAATCTTAACTACGAAAGGGGAATTTCTATTGAATCGATGCGATTTTTCTTCTATTAGCACTTGCTTAAAAAATCATATCAGCGAAAGTAATCAAATGAGTCAGCCTGATTTTTTATACGAATTATTTGAAGATTTTATGGATGATCCGGTAAATCAGGATTTTTCAATGGACAACGGTCTGGTTTGCCGCTGGATGACTGGTCAGGCTAAAATCAGTCCTAAAATATCCGCTTACTATTCCAAGCCATCCAATCAGGAAAAATTAGCCCATACCATCCACCAGAATCTTCTTCCACTGATGTCTGACTGTAATATGGCTATACAAGATATTTACACTTTATTCATTCAGGATGACAGCATCTCAGATGCAAAAAAGAAAAATCTGACTCCCTTATATAAACCAGCCAGTTCAAGACTGCTGTTTCTTGCAAAACTGATTTCTTTTGGCATGGAACGCCAATTCATCAAACGTAATACCAAAAATCAGAAGCTGCTCGCCGGAGGCGCTTTATCCCCCATTGTGCTGGATTATATTATGGACAGTGAGGTTCCGAAACCATGCCGTCATTTTATCGGAAGAGATAAAGAACTGGAAGAATTATATACCGTGCTTGAGGAAAACCGTCATGTTTTCCTTTGCGGAATCGCCGGAATCGGAAAAAGTGAACTTGTCAAAGCCTACGCAAAGCGGTACATAAAGCAATACACCAATATACTTTATATAGAATATACCGGCAATCTTCATCAGGATATTACTGACATGGATTTTATTGACGATCCGCCGGAAAGCACTGACCAGGAACGGTTTCAAAGACATAACCGTTTTCTGCGTTCCCTGAAATCTGATACTCTGCTTATCATAGATAATTTTAATGTCACTGCGACACAGGACAGCTTTCTGTCAGTAGTATTAAAATATCGCTGCCAGATTTTGTTTACAACCCGAAGCAAACTGGATGAATACTGTACTCTGCCATTAAAAGAAATAGAGGATATGAACGCTCTCTTCCAGCTGGCATCAGTATTTTATTCAGAGGCAGACACGTACCGGGCAACAGTTGAAAAGATCATCGAAACTGTTCACTCTCATACTTTTGCCGTGGAACTGGCAGCAAAACTTCTGGAAAATGGAATCTCAACTCCAGACCAGTTATTAACAAGACTTCAGGTGGAAAAAGCATCTTTCCATAACGAAGATAAAATTAAAATAATCAAAGATGGACAAAGCAGCAAAGCCACTATTTATTCAGTATTGGATTAAAATGATTCATCCAGTCATGGATCACTTTTTTTTGCATCTCATTGTGGAGCAAATGATATTGTGTAAAAATCATGTGATTTCGGATTGCTTCCAATGTTTCTGCAATTATTGGAATAGACTTTTCTACAGCTTCAGCCAGTTTTGCTACATTTGCTTTTAATTCTCGGAGCATTTTGTTATCCGCACGAATCTGTCGGTTGATTTCACAGCGGTCTGCTATTATGCCTTTCTTTTCCATATTCTGGGCAATGTAGCCTTCATGGATGGTTGGCTGTTCGGTGATTCCCTGATCTGCAAAGCTGCGGTGATCAATGGTAGCATTTATCTGATTACGTGCAAGCATTTTATTTACGGCATCTGCCCAGTTTGCCCGCCAGATGCAAAGTTGTTCATCACTGTTCCATTGTTCGGAAATAGGATTCTGTCTGCCATATCGGCTGCTCTTGGGGTGTTTATCAATCCGTTCATATCCTTTTTCCTGTGCAACAGAGGAAGTCAGATATTCTTTCTTTTTCCCAATTTTATAGCGATATTGCTTTTCCCATCCCTGTTTCTGAGCAGTTTTAAATTCAGAAGCAGTAAAGCCTTTTTCTTGCCCGTCTTTTATACAGAGATATTCTTTTTCCGTTTTATACTGCCATGTTCCATTTTCATTTAGTGGTCGGACAGTAAGAAGAATGTGAGCATGGGGATTGTGACCATCTGTATCGTGAATGGCAAAATCAGCACACATCCCCATATTTACAAAGTTCTTTTTAATAAAATCTTGAAGAAGAGAAATATTGCTGTCTTTATCCAACTCAACGGGGAGTGCGACAACAAATTCTCTTGCAAGTCGGCTGTCTTTGGTCTTTTCGTTTTCTTCCACAGCATTCCAGAGTTGTTCCCGGTCATTCCATTTCGATGGAGCCATTGGAGGAAGCATCACTTCCTGATAGATCAGACCCTGCTTTCTGGTATAGTCATGCTGAATGCCATCATAATCATTGTACATGCGGCTACAGCTCATATAAGCAGAAGCAGCAACAGCAGACCGACCGGAACCACGGCTGACGACTTTGGCTTGCATATGATAAATTGCCATATCTGGCACCTCCTTTCGATGTTGCCTGCAACAGCGGATAAAGCCCTCGGCAGAGCGCACGAGCCCCGAAGGGGATACCACTGCCTGATTTATCAGGTGGTGAGTAAGTGCGCCCTTCGGGAGTAGAACTTGTGCGTTTACATTCCCCGTAGCCGGATCATCAGCTCCCGTTTCAGGGAATCTAAATCCATTTCTTTAATATGGGGAACAATACTTTCCAGAATGGCTCCTTCCTGGACTAATCGGTGTGTTCTGGCATCACGTTCTTTTTTGCGATTTCTTGCTTCGGCTTCTTCCTGGCGGTGTCTTGCCTGTAAAAGTGCTTTTTCTTCCGGTGTCATGATTCTTTTATCTGCCATATCTGGCACCTCCTTTTTATGCCCGTATCCGGGCAGTTTTGGTTTTAAAATCTTTTGGTTTGGTACTATGGTTTTAGATAACTGACAGTGGCATATTTCTGGTAATAAATGAGGAAAGAAAGTAGTACCACTGTCAGTGAAAAGTAATCATTGTGTTATACTTCTTCGAGTCAATTCTGGTTCGGAGCATGATTGTTCAACAGGATTTTTTTCGCCTGTTTTAAATTAGCTGTTGCATTGTCCTGACGAATATTCCGGTTATTGATACGGACAGGAATACATCTCTCCAGAATACGGTCATAAATTCGTTTGTGTGCGATATCAGCGGCATTATTCAGCTCTGATAAAGTGAGATTGGTCGTTATGATCAGAGGCTTTTTACTGCGATAACGACTGTCGATCACATTGAATACCTGTTCCAGTGCAAAGTCAGAGTTCCGCTCAATTCCGAGATCATCAATAATCAGAAGACTGTAGCGGTTTAAGTTGTTGATGAACTGGTTTCTGTCTTCAAAATGCATTCCGGTAAGGGTATTCAGAATCCGGGAAAAGTTGGTCATCAGTACAGGAACGCCTTTTTCCAGCAGGGCATTGGCAATGCAGCCTGCAAAAAAAGATTTTCCAGTACCGACATCACCCCAGATGAGAAGTCCGGAGGCGTTTGCTTTCATCTCTTCCCAGTTGCTTACATAATTGTGTGCCAGTTTTATTTCCGGATTGATGCCGTTATCCCTGGCAAAAGTGTAGTCATAGAGTGCTTTGTCCTGTAAGCCGCTGGTTTTAAGATGCTCTATTTCCATTTGTTTTTCATGAAGTTTTCTCTGGGCTTCTTCCTGCTCAAAGATTTTCTGCTGGCATTTACAGCGAATAGAAGGAATAAGAACTTTTCCCTGTAATTCATGCCGGCATTGTCTTGGCGTATTGCATTTGGAACAGTAGATCAGGTGGTCTGTTTCGTTAAAATATTCATCAGGCTGAAGCTCTCTGCTTGGTGTTATAGCGGTTGCTTTTTCTGTAAATCTTGTCATAGTGTTTCGTATTCCTCACTTTCGTAATTTCTTTGCCGGGAAGCAGGATGATCCTGTCTTGCCCAACTGATGATGGTAGCTGCATGGTTCTGATATTGCTTTCCGGTAGAAGCCATATAACCGGATAAGCGTTCAATATAATCCTTCCAGTCAGGGATTGTCTGCCGGATATCTTCAAGCTCTTTTTCTGACAGAAAAACATTTTGAAATTTTCCATAGGGTGAGAGTGGCTCCTTACTCCCTCTTTTTTCTAAATTGTTCTTTTTTATCTCTTTCTTATTACCAGACAGTTTTCTGTCTGTATCAGGAAAAGAATCCTGTCTGTCAATAGGACAGTTTTCTGTCTGTCTTAGGGAAAGAAATCTGTCTGTATAGTGGATGGTTTCTTTTGGGAGTTTTACATAAATCCGATTGGGCTGTCCGGGTCCCTGCCGTTTTCGGAAGATAAGCTCCTGTTTTTCCAGTACTGCCAGAGCAGTTTTAACCGTCATCTGGCTTTTATGGAGAACGTCTGCCAGTGCTTCAATTGTAAAGTAAATGAACACATGACCATTGATATCTGACCAGCCCTCATTTTTCTGGGAAAGCCTTGCCCGGTCGAGCAGGATAATATAAAGCATTTTGGCAGTTTCGTTTATTTCCATGTCCAGAAGAAAACGGGGAAACATCATATAAGATGGCAGGTTGGTGTCTGCTGTCAGAAAGTCCGTCATGTGTTCACCTCCAATCAGTTATTCTCCAAGAAAATCCCAGTCTACATCACTATCTGGCTGTGAATTTTCAGGTGTTGGAAAGGACGCCCTGATTTGGGGCTCCCTTTGCGCCATGCCTGTAGTCAGTCCGGAAAGAAAAAGTGGCAATGCCTGTTTCAGACTGTTTTCCACTGCATCTACAATCTGTTTCACAAAAAGTTCTTCCCGTTCTCTTGTTTCCAGATAAGGATCAGCCTGTGTGCGGTAG
>SKEB01000317.1_pt1 | contig 49343 bp, 45 predicted proteins | sample 4826561 | NCBI WGS metagenome assembly SKEB01 (sample SAMN11008820, study PRJNA524170) | human gut metagenome | biome: Human fecal sample; material: Feces; isolation source: fecal sample from pouch patient p17 | host: Homo sapiens | place: Israel: Tel-Aviv | collected 2016-03-29
CAAGGAGGATGGGTATGGCTGGAGAACTGTCGCTCATGGTAGAGACAGTGCCTCCAACTAGATTAAGGAACCGCCTGGTGCCGAACGGCATGCCAGTAAATTGCGGTGTGAGAGGGACGGGCTAACAACCCTCCCTACTCGATTTTCAAATTTATCCGCTTTTGGAATTTACGTGAACGGCTTCTTGAGCCAGAATTCTTTTTCGCAAACGCCCGTGCTTTTGGTTCGTTCTTCAGTTTGGTCTGCCGTCTGATTCATGAGAAATTTCCAGTGACCGGAAGCTATAGTTTTCGATTTTTGGCAGCTGCCAGTATGTTGGTGGCTTCTTACTCCATTAAAATGACTCGCCTATTAATCTGTTCCGGAGCGTGCTCATGTCCGAAGATCTTGCCAAACTCATAGAAAAAATTTCCTCTCAAAAGCAACAAGAATTGCTCCTTAAATTTGCTCTTGCCGATAGTGATTTGCGCCGGGAAATTTTGTCTTGTCTGCCTCCGGGAATAAAAGAGTTCGATGACCTCATTTTTGATGAATGGAGGCATTGTAGCCTGCAGGCGATATCTGAAGACTTATGGGATGCACAAGTTGACGAAGAGTACGGTCAAAAGTTTGTTTATTGGGAAAAAACCTTAGAAACTGTGGAAAAGGCGGTCGAGGTTTTGCTTTCGCGAAATCTCAAGCAAGAGGCGCTTTTGCTTCTTCCTGAAGTGGCAGAGGCAATTGAAGGATCAATCGGTCCAGAAGAGTACGATGACCCGGAGTACGGCGATATTTATGTTGAATATGACGACAGCTGGAAAGATGATTTTGCTCGCTTGAAGGTAAAAATAGAGAAAGGAAAAGAGGCTTATCAGAACTTAATCTTTCAGAAATATGTAAAGCAGGCGGAAGAAGGTTTCCTGTCTTGTGCGTGGTTTACCGAATTCTCTTCTAAAGAAAACAATCTCGCTCAGCTTCAAGTGATAGAGAAGTACATGGATAAACACCAGGAGGAAGGTAGAGAAGTTCCTTACGACTATTTTAGAACTGGCGTCGATATTATCAAGTCTGTGGTTCCTGAGCAGCTAGAAGTTTTTTTCAAGAAATATAAGGATGTTAGCTTTGTCAAAGATGCGTACGAAAATTATCTGATTGAACAAAAAAGATACACAGAGGCCATGGAGCTCTTGGAAGAAGATGTTGCCATAGAATCCTCTTTCCACAAGAAGAGTGACACGTATAGGAGATTATGCCGCCTAGTTGGAAATAAAGAAAAACTCAAGCAAGAACTTCTACGGCGGATTAACTATAAAGACGGGCAATCAGTAGAACTCTTCGAAGAATTAAGAAGAGAGGTGAGTGAGGAAGAATATGTCGCATTGGCAACTAATTTCATTAACAACAAACAAGCAGATCCGATTGTCAGACTGGAGTTATGTGAGATTTTTGGAAAAGTGGAGGAGCTCAAAAAGATTCTTATAAATGGCTTCGAAAGCGAATTCAACAAGTCGCTGAACGGTCCGATCCTTATGGATCAACTTATTCGTTACGATGATTTTATTTCTTCGTCCGATCCTGAATTTGTTCCGAATTTGGTAATTAAGAATGCTTCTCGGGACCTACGAGGAACCAACGTTAGAGCGCAGTATAGTGACTGGGCTAATCGCCTTAAGTACTTATGCATTGGCGGCCACAGAGAAGCTCAGGCCAGAGCCGACGCTTCTCGCATTTTGTGGAAGTTCAAAACGCGTCCCGCTTTGGTTGATGAAATGAACAAGGCAGGTTTCCAAAGGAATTAGCCATTCCAGGCACGTAAGTGGAAGCAACCGTTCGGTATCTCTAATCTTCTGGATGTATCGGTAAGTAATTTATCTTGCCGTTCCCAACTCCTTTTTCTGCAATAGTGTTCTCGCAGAATTGTCTGAGCTTTTCATAAGGACCTTTGGCGATAACGGCTTCAACGCACGTTTCGTGCGTTGCATGTACATGCATGGAACTTATAACCATGTCTAAATGAGAATGCTGGTGCTCTACATTGCGTTTGGAGAGAAGAGCTTTTTCATGATCAAAGGCATAGCTCACCACTGCCACACATTCCTGTTCAGGATTGAGCAGAGACTCTTTGGCTAATTCATTTCTTAGTAGATCGCGAAAGGCTTCAGAGCGATTTTTGTAGCCTCGTTTTTCAATAAGTTTCTGAAAGGCCTCAGCAATCGGTTTATCAACGGTAATAGAAAGTCTCTCCATTCAATTTTTCCAAGGTGTGAGTTCACAACGAAAGATTGTATTTCTAAGACAGCACCGCTGCAATTATTTAGTGGCGGAAACGAAGAATTTTGACGGCAGTTTCTTCCGTTCTGTAGTTTCTTCCCATACCAGTATTTCGGAATGAACGTTCTTAGCTCCGAGCGCTGTTAGTATCTCTTTGTCTTTCATCGGCCGCATATGGCGGCTTAACGGAAGTTCTTCTGCAATGTGGTCGATGGTTTTCGGATCAACGTCCAGCAAGATGTGATTGCTTTCTTTTTTCACCTGTTCCTGGACAGAAGCGTAGTCTTCGTTGTAAAGATAGCAGTAGTGGTTTCCATCAAAAATAAAAAGCTTTCCTTGAGGTTTCAATATCCTGAGCCAATCCTCATATGCTGCCTCAGGACTTTCTAGATTCCACACCAAGTTCCTGCTGACAACCGCATCAAAAGAGTTATCTTCAAAAGGTAAGCATTGCGCATCCGCTCGGACAAATTTCACATTTTTAGAAACGGCGCCTTTGAGCAGATTTTTTGCCTGTTCCAGCATCTTTTCGGAATAGTCCGCCGCCGTTACTTTCATTCCTAGCGACGAGAGGAGTAAAGAAAAATATCCTGGCCCGCAGCCGATATCCAGAACAGAAGAGCCTTGAGGAATTTGTGAAAAATAACGAAGATAAGTTTCTTCGTGATGACCGTCGAGTTCTTTTTCAATTTGAAGACGATAGCCTTCTGAACGGCTGTTCCAGTATTGTCGAATTTGTTCCAGATATTTCATTTTTCACAAAGGTTTTAACGGTGTCAAAGTGGTTAGGCCGCGGCTGTTCTTTTCGATCAAACTTTCAATGTTGTAGATTGGATCGATGGTCTGTGAGTTCAGAACGCTTTCCGGATGGTCGAATGCATGCATCTTCCCGTTATTCAAGAACAGGACAGAATCGCTGAATCTTGAGGCAAGCATTAGGTCATGCACTACATACAAAGCGATGGCGTTTTTGTTTTGGCAATATTGGGCGATGGTTTCCATCACAACGAGTTGATGCCGGATGTCCAGAGCACTCGTTGGTTCGTCAAGAAGGAGAAGTTTAGGCTCCGACACGAATGCTTGTGCAAGGAAGACCAGTTGTTTTTGTCCGCCGCTTAGGCAGCGGACAGGTTGATCCGACAAATCGTCTAACTTGAGCTCATGAATAATCTTTGAGACTTTTTCCAGCTGCTCGTCGGAAACGTTCCAAGTAAGATTCTTGGTTAATCCTAAAAGAACGATTTCAAAAGCAGTTAGAGACGATGTCACTTTCTCCAACTGGGGAAGATAGGCGATAGAGGTTCGATCCAACTTCTGCTTACCGTTTCGAAGCGTGACCCTTCCTCCATGGGGATGCATTCCTGCGATGCATTTGATAAAGGTGGTTTTCCCGGCGCCGTTCCGGCCAAGAATTGCTGACATTTGATTTTCCAAATAGGAAACATTGATGTCTTTAAGAATTTCTCGGCCGCGAACTGAGAAAGAGAGATTTTCGATAGTCAGACTAAGCATTTTTATCTCTGGGTCCTCATCAAAAGGAAGAAAAGAAATGGCACGCCGATAACGGATGTAACAATGCCAACCGGCAAAGTTGCCCCTTCAGACATAAGTTTCGAAATAATTGAAGCCGCTAGCATTAAAGAGCTTCCAATCACGGAGGCATTCAAAATCAGAAACCTTTGGTCATCTCCGAGAATCAATCGGGCACAGTGCGGAGAAATCAGTCCTACGAATGCAACGGTCCCGATAAAAGCCACAGCCGATGATACTAAGACTGAACTAATGCTAAAAACAAAGATTCTCAAACGGTCGGTATTGATTCCAAGACCTTTAGCCCGTTCAGTACCATCGCTTAGCGCAGTTAACTTCCAAGCTAAACCGAAAGCAATAAATAGAGCACCGAGCCACGTAACGAAAGAGACAGCCGAACTAATCCAAGATGCACGCTGCAGGTTGCCGAATGTCCATCCGGAAATGATTTGAGCAACTTCCGGAGAAGCACAATACTGAAGGTACTGTTGAAGAGCTTGAAAAAAGAAATTCATGATGACGCCGACAAGAATCAGCGTTGTGGCCGAAAGTGATTTCCTGCTTCCTAAGTAAAAAATGAATCCCGAAACTAATAACGCGATGAGAAGAGCAGAAAGAGATACTCCAATCCAGGTCTGCCCTAAAACTGCAAAGCCCATGGTGATGGCAATTGCAGCTCCGAAGCTGGCTCCTGCAGTCACGCCCAGCGTATATGGGCTGGCAAGAGGATTGTGAGTAATGGTCTGAATTAGAAGACCGGCCAAACTCAATGAGGCACCGACAAACAGACAAGTAAAAGTCATTGGGAGACGAATTTCCCAAACGATGAAAGCTGTTGAAGAGTCGCTGTTAGGACCCTCGGCTAGTGCTTTTAACAGCTCTTTTAATTCAATATTGGAAGAGCCAACTTGAATATCAAAAATTACTAAGAATGCGAGCAGGCCGAACAGAAAGGCAGAGAGCATGAACCGTTTTCTTACTCTCCGCTTATATTCTTCTATTAGCTTGCGATGTGAGTCAAGTACCATTTAGGGTCTATTTTTCTTAGACAAAGGAATCATGAAGGTGCCGTCATACTTCAATTCAGGAAGATAAGCGGCGTAATAATCATGAAGATTTTTCACTGGATCAATGTCTTTGAAGGCTTCCGGATAAAGCTGTTTGGCAATGTACTGAGTAAATGTGTAATCAGCCATGTTCCGTAAGCTTCCGTGGTCTACGGCATAGATGCGGTTGTTCTTGACTGCATCAAGCTTGTCCCAGCCGGGTCTGTGAGTAAATTTCTCAAGTCTTTCTTGGGCTTGCTCTTCGGGAACGGTAAATCCCATACGCATTTGGTCTCCTTCAGACTTATTGCGCCAAATGCTTCCGCCGAGAAAGATGAATTTTGGGTTTTGAGAAATCACAAACTCTTTGTCTAAAGGCAAATACGGTTGCGGAGAGTTCTCTGCAAGGTTGGCTGCTTGAAGATTCTTTAAGATGCTTCCCCAGAGAACATCTTTGTTGTAAGAGTTTCCGTAGCGAGCTACACCTTTGCTGGCAGTTTCCATGTAAGTTTTTGCGCCTTTTTGTTCCGGCGGGAGCTTTTCGATAATGTTGAAGACGTGATCCAAAGCTTCTTTATAAGTTTTGTTCTGCGCTTGAGCAATCTCTTCTCGGCCGAGGAGTTTGCCAAGAATCTCCGTGCTCTTAGTGTGATTTTCCGTTGTCATGGCGTGGTAATCCAAAACAACAACTTTGATGCCTGCTTTTTCGAAGGTCTTAATACGCTGATTGTTTTCGGTGTATTGGGTACGGCCGATGAGAAGTACATCGGGATGTAAGCTAAGAATTCTTTCTGCGTTCAAGATATCGTCATGATATCCGCCGATGCTGGGAAGCTCTTTTAAGATTGGAAAGGAACGGGTAAAGACTTGATATTCGCCATAACGCGTATCTTCCCATCCGTCTTTAGTCAGTGCGATAACTTTGCTTAGGTTGTCTTTTCCGCCGACCATCAGAAAATTTGCGATGTAGTTAGCAACAATGAAAGTTTTAGGTTGTTTGTCGAAATGGATCTGTCGTCCTTCGATATCGGTGATATTGAAACCAGCAGCAGAGGCTCCGTTAAGGACGACAAAAAATGAAAGAAAAACGGCCAAGAATAATTTTTTCCACATGGCTTCCTCTTAGGGATTGGAAAAGCATTGTCTGTGTATTTGGGCTTTTCGTGTTGACTAAAATGTTTGAGGCCTCAAACAGAAGAAGTGAAGACTGCAGAAAACATTTAGTAATACGATTTTCTAAAATATATTACATATGAGTCCCAAAAAGATAATTTGTAATAACTTTTTAAAGTTGGTATTACCTTATTTGGGTTGCTAGCGGATTTTTAACGGAACGGCGTGAACAAGAAGTCTAAAAAATGACTCGGAGGATCTGATAGGGGTGCGCCGCTTGCCTAAGATGATAGTCTCTTTGTTTTCAGATGGCTAAAGATGCATATCCTATACTGGATTACAAAACGAAAGAAACGGCTTTTTAGCCTCTCCACAACCAAGTCGCTCTCCTGAGTAAGCCTGAGAGGAAACCATAACGCTTTCAACAAAATGAAATTTTTCATTTCGAAAAAGTAATTTTTAGAATTTGTTACATCATAATTTCTTTATTTCATTCCCCAACTAATCATTTTTTTCAAATGGAGCAATACTCATGTTAAAGAAAGTGTTGTGTGCAGCAATTGGCAGTACATTTGCTTTTTGCGCCTATGCTGAATCCAATGTCGAGATCTACGGCATTTTGGATACAGCCGTTACCGTTACAAAACACAAGAATCAAAGTGCCAAAGTTTTAATGGATGACGGTATTTTCGGCGGCAACCGTTTTGGTTTTAAGGGTACTGAAGAATTAGGCAACGGTTATTCCGTTGGGTTCATCCTTGAACAGGGTTTTGCTTTATCTACCGGCGAGGCCGGAGAGGAAGGAAAAGCTTTCAATCGTGAATCATTGCTTCAAGTAACCGGCGATTGGGGCCAATTAGCCTTTGGCCGTGCAGGCGGGTTGTCTTCTGACAATGGAACCTATACTATCTTGAGAGGTTCTGCACTTTGGACTTCATACTATACAGACGGTTGTGTAGCAGGTGCCTTTATTACAACTGATCGTTATGACAACTTGATTGTTTACCGTTCTCCGGAATTTGCCGGAGCTACCGTTACCGCTATGTATTCAAATGGTACGGGTGATGACGATCAGAAGTGGGCCAAGAATGCTCACTACTACGGCTTAGGTCTTGATTACAGCAAGAACGAAACCGCTTTTAGCGCCATGTGGGAAATGCTGGACAATAAAGGCATTGATGCCAAGGCAACCCAGTTGTTTACGATAGGCGGCAGCCAAGGTTTTGGTAACTTGACGGTTCATGCCGGATATCAATTCGCCCTGAATAGTCAGTATCTTCCAGCCTGGATCAGTCTTCGTGATTCTGCCGAAGATGGCGGAATGGGCCTTGAATCCAGAAAAGGAGTGACACAAAACGCCTTCACAGCATCCATCGGCTATAAGGTCTGGGGTGGTGAATGGAAACTCCAAGGTAACTATGCCTTTGGCAAATACAAGGAAGATAACCGTAAATACAACATCTGGTCTGTCGGTACAGCTTACGAATACCCGATCAGCAAGCGTACGTTGGTTTATTCCTATGCCGGGTACGGTCAAGCCAACAAGATGCTGAAAGAATCTTCAGACTTCAATTCTTGGACAGTTACTTTCGGTATTAATCACGCTTTCTAAACCTTAACCGAATTTAGAAATTCAAAAGCCCGCAAAATGCGGGCTCAGTTTTTCTTTGACTGACCTACTATTTGAGTCGATGAAAATGAGGTTCAAGTGCATTCCATTGATACTCAGTGACCGGTGTAATTGAAAGTCGGTTTCCCTTCTTCAGAACTTGCATTCCCTCGCATTCCGGTATCTCTCTTAAATCTTGCAAGCTTATCCTTTCGATTTTATAAAGAACTCGGACGTCTACCTGCATCCAGCGAGGTTTGATTTCTGAACTTTTAGGATCAAAGTAGATCGAGTTAATTTGAAACTGAGTTGGATCAGGATAAGGATCTGAAGCAATTTGTCCTATGCCGACGATACCTGGTTCCTTGCAGGATGAATGATAAAAAAGAACTGGATCTCCTACAGAACATTTGTCTCTCATAAAGTTTCTGGCTTGATAGTTCCTAACACCAAACCAGCCGACCGTTTGTTCCGGCATTTCGAGAACATCGTCAACAGAGACCTCAGAAGGTTCAGACTTCATCAGCCATGCGTAAAATTCTTTTCCGGACATTCCTGCTCCACATTTTCTGAGTTTTCAATGTGCTGCATTGTATCAATCATTCAAAATACAAAAAGCGACAACTGCGTGCCGCTTTATGAAATTTTTATGAAGAATTATTAATGGTGGATGGCGTGTCTTAACCAAACAAAGCCGGAGCCCACAGTTTCACAGCTCTTAAGTTCGAGTTTGCTGCCTTCCATTGGAGATTCTTCGCCGCATTGACATTCGATGATGGAAGGATGATCAGCTTTGCCGTCTATTCCCGGATAAATGATTAAACTGAGTTCATCGACTAAACCCATCTTTAAAAGGTTGCCGTTGATAATGGCACCACCCTCGAGGAGCATATTCTTTGCGCCGAAATCTTCTTCTAAATGCTTAAGCGCGCTCTTTGTTTCTTCTAATTTGCTTCCCGGAGTTCTCATGATGTAGGAAACGCCTACATCTTCCAATTCTTTCTGGTAGGCACGGGTGACGTGGCTTCCGAGTACAGCAACGATATGTTCACCGGTCGGGAGGTTAGCGGCTTTGTAGTGAAGTTTGCCCTGAGGATCGAATACTACTGCTAAAGGACGTCCTTCTCTCTTACCAACGAAGGTGCTGGTGTGCATTGTTTTAGGACCCTCCATCACGGGTTTTTCTTCAACAATACCATCGCCGTATTCTGCCATTGTGACACGGCCGACAATCCAACCGTCAGACGGCATCTTAGAAGCTACAGCTTCATAGACTTGGGAAACATCAGAGGAATTATTGTAGAGGGGAGACCAGTACTTTGAGATGAGACGGCCATCGGCGGACATGATCATATGGCAGATAATTTTCATTTCTACTCTCCTTTGCCTAAAGTGGAATCTTGATGACGGTGCTATGCACAAAAACCGTGCATTGCTCTCTGCACTTGTAAGTATGCGCCTTATTGCTCAGGAAGGAAAGAAGAAAATAATTCAGTCCCCGTTCTGAATAGGTATAGGAGAACCATTCTCAGGATAAACCTTAATTTTGAGGCTAAGAATGAGGCATGTTGGTAGGCAGAATTCTAACTCCGTAGCACAATACAGATACTACTAGGCAAGCAATTAATTCGGAGGTACTAAGATGGCTGGCAGAGCAAGAAGTTTGGACATGCTCCATGGTTCTCTGTGGGACAAAATAGTTATCTTTGCTTTGCCTTTGGCCTTTACCGGGATCCTCCAGCAGCTATTTAATACTGCAGATGTTATGGTTCTGGGACGTTATGTCTCTAACGAAGCAATGGCTTCGGTTGGAAGCAACGTTCCTTTTATCGGCTTAATCGTTGGTTTAGCGATGGGCCTATCGTTAGGAGCAAATGTTGTCATTGCTCGTTACTTGGGTATGCGAGACGATGAAAAAGCCAACCGAGGAGTGCAGACAGCGTTCGTTATTGCAGTGGTTCTAGGCTTGAGTTTGATGACGATAGGCGAACTGGCAGTGGATCAGATCATGGAAATGTTGGCTGTCCCGAAGGAGGTCGAAAGTCATGCAAGGACTTATCTGAGGATTTATCTTCTCGGGCTTCCTTTCATGACGGTGTACAACTTTCTTGCCGCTGCCTTTAGAAGTAAAGGAGATACTCAGACACCTCTTATCGCTCTAGGCATAGCTAGCCTATTCAATATATTCGGCAACTTGGTAAGTGTATTGGTATTTGATATGGGGATTGCCGGAGTTGCCTTGTCTACCTCGTTGGCTAATGCTCTGGCAGCTTCTCTGATGTTTGTAAAGCAGGTAAGGCTGAAAGGTCCTCTTGGACTGAAGCCTTTGAAATGCTGGAAAGAGTTTGATTACGAGTCTTGCCGGATTATCTTTAGAATTGGCTTGCCGGCGGCGATTCAAAGTATGGTGTTCTCGCTCTCAAACTTAATTGTTCAAGCGGCCATTAATTCTTTAGGTCCGGATGCCATGGCGGGATCTGTGGCTGCCTTCACTATCGAGATCAATGTGTATTGTTTTATTAATGCCTTTGGTTTGGCAGCTACAACCTTCATAAGTCAGAATTATGGTGCGAAGAATATCGCTAGATGCAAGCGGATTATGTGGATTTCATTGGGTTTGAATTTCTTAGCCACAACAATGATGATTGCGGTGCTAATGATATTTGCTCACCAACTACTGGGCCTATTCTCCTCGAATGCAGAGATTATCAAAATTGGCTATCTCAGACTTTTGTATGTGGTGGTGCCTGAAGGAATCAACTCCGTTATTGAAACCTTGTCGGGTGCAATGCGCGGCTATGGCTATTCTTTGCCGCCCGCACTTGTTACGGTTGTCTGCATTTGTTCCGTCCGTATTATCTGGGTCTACACCGCTTTTGCCGCAAAACCTACCTTTGAGTGCTTAATGATGGTTTACTCGGTTAGTTGGACGGTGACGGGTATCGGGCTGATGCTACTGTATATGCATCATCAGAAGCTTCTAACTAAGAAGAGTGACGTTTTAACCCGAGCGCAATAAGTGTCAAGTATTTCCAGCTATGTATTTTTTGGATGAGCGGAACTTTTAAAAAAAACATTGGTTTCGATGAAGTCTGCAAGTTAGTAAAAACTTACATCAGTTTTGTAATGCTAGATATTTATTCTTAATTCGCACGGAAGTTGAGTAAACTCTGATCCAACACTATCCTTTGGTGCAATTATGTTTAAGACTCAAGAGTTTGCAAAGCTATGCGGTACGACTAAAGAAACCTTATTTCATTACGACAAACTAGGACTCCTTAAGCCGGATCAAGTTTTAAAGAATGGGTACAGAAATTATTCTTATTCCAAACTGTCGGACTTCCGTTTCCTTTCTTTTTTAAAGGATTCGGGTGCGTCTTTGAAGCAGATTGAAGCTGTATGTAAAGAAGGGATCACAAAAAAGTCCGGATGCTCGTTAATTGCTGCGTCTGAACAGATAAAAGATCAGATTTTCAAGTTAGAAAGAGAGAGTATTTTCTTAGAAGAATTGGGAAAATTGGCAGTCGAAGCCGTTGAAGCTCCGCTAGCTTCTCTGATCTTCCAAAAGAGCCCTAAGCAGAGTTTTTTGTTGATTAAAACTGAGCCGAAGAGACTTACCTCAGAAGAAGTTTTTAGTGAAACTCTTGAAAATTCTCTGACTTTCCCGGTAGAAGTTCCTCCTGTCGGAATTCTGTTGGATTCGGAAGCGGCTAAGGATGGAGCTCTTGTCGTTCTTGGCTTTCTTTTCTTGAAGGATACAGCTGACCTTAATACCAAAATCAAAATCAAAAAAGGTCAGTTTGCGGTGTGGTATGGAAGAGGAGATCTTGCTTCTAAGAGGAAGGCAGTCAGCTTAATAATGAAAGAAATTTCTGCTTCCGGTTTTTCTGTAGACGGCAATATTCTGTGTTTTAATTTCTTGGAAGTCCTTTCTTCTGATAAGAAAGAGGCTTACTACAAACTGATGATCCCGGTAAGTTAAAGATGACTATAGATCCCAAGCAGGAAGTTCTAAGAAGGTTAGAAGAGCTGGATATACCTTTTCAGGTTCATGATCATCCGCCAATTTGGACGGTCGAAGAAGGTAGGAAGATTGCAGCAGAGATTTCTTCTCTGTGCTGTAAATCTCTTCTGGTTAAAAATAAGAAGAAATTCTTTTTGATAGTTTTGGAAAGTAATAAAAGATTCGATTCCAAAGCGGCAGCTAAACAAATTGGCTGCGGACATTTGTCATTTGCCAGCGAGGAAGATTTGCAGAGCAAGATGAATACTTTTGCTGGTGCAGTTTCTTTGCTGGGATTGCTGTTTAATGCAGAAAAAGATGTCCAGTTAGTTTTTGATGAAGAGGTACTTAAAGCTGAAGATATCGACTGTCATCCTTGCACGAATGACTGCAGTCTGAAGCTACGGGTTGCCGACATACTTGAAAAGCTGTTGCCTAAGCTGGCTATTGACTATAAGACCATTCAAATACAATAGAGCATCCTGTCCATACATTAAGGGTATCAAAAACGCCCGTAAGACGGGCGTTTCGAGGTCACGCTCTAAGAAGATTAGAACTGATGGTTGATACCGACGAAGAATTCAACAGAGTTTTTGCCTAACAAGTTGTCAGGAATGCCATAACCGTTGCCTTGGCCAACATTCTCTCCAGAGAAGTTGAAGTGCAAAGAGCTGTCCGGACCAGCTTCGATTGCGTATCCGGCATTATCGTCGTTGAATACCGCTTCTACGCCGCCGTAAATACGAGTACGTTTAGAGAGAGGATAGGCGTATTTGGTGCCGAGGGACCAAGCGTCGGCTTTATCTTTTGTCTGGTTCTTCAAATAAGACGCAGATACCATCCATTTTCCTCCCCACACCGGGGTGGCTGTACCCAACTGAGCCATCCAGAAATTATCAGATGCCTTTTCATCGTTAGTAAACTTCTTTGTGAACTGGACAACAGGTTTGGTAAACCCGAAATCGTAGCTGGCGGCAAAGTTCAAATATTGATTATTCCAGCTCGCTGATTGTTTGTTGGGACTGAATTTGCGGAATAAATAACTTCCCATAATGGAGAAGTTGCCATGATCAAACTTTGCAGCGTAGTTATAGATATTACCTTTACTATTGGAGTCTTGAGTTCCGGCAGCATCCGTATGTTCGCCTAAAGCGACATAGAAGAAATTAGTAAGTCCGAATGGCGTTGGAAGAACGTACATCAAGGAGTTGTCGGCACGAACTAAATTGCCGTCTTGACCAGTAACAGCGGCTGAACCCGGGAAGAAATAAGGGGAGTCGGAAGAGCCGAGGCTCAATTCTGTCGGGTCAAACATCGCAAATACTAAGAAGTGAGGAGTGTATTGACGGCCGAAAGATAATTGACCGTATTTGCCGCGGATACCGACGTTAGCTTCACGGCTGAAGGCTTTGCCGTCATTTCCGAATGTAGCACTGCCGTTATCGGCTAAGAAAGCGTTGTCTAAATTGAAGAAAACTTCTACGCCATTGCCCAAATCTTCGGTTCCTTTAAGGCCCCAGTGGGAAGCGGTAAGACCGCCGCTCTTAATAGCAGTTTTCCATTCTCCGCCTGTACCGTTGACGGCAACATATTCGTCAACTGCGCCGTAGATTTCAACATTTCCGGCAAATGCAACCGAGCAAATTGCGGAGGAGCAAAGCAATGCAAGAGTCTTTAATTTCATTTTTAACTCCTTGGTTCGAGTAGTCATAGCTCTTATTTTCCACTTTCTTATTTTTCGACTGTGTTAGGTGGAAAACGGATATTTCATTGTTCCGCAGCTTAGAGATAAAAAACGTTAAATAGTTAACGCTACTCAGACGATATGAGTTTTTCGGGAGTTTTTTGTGGAAAAAGTTATGTTCAATGAGAAATCAGAAGCGGCATTAGATAGTACGCTTCTTGAAATTCATCGGCTCACATTCAAATCCAAGATTTCCTCCGGATATAGAAATAAGAAATCTCTGTTGGAAAAGGTACTGGAGAATCGAGGATTTCTAGAAAGAAGCATCTTATTTCGAAACAATAGGTGATTTTTATAGAGTTTTTACTTCCTCTAAGGGTAATCCTATGGCCGGAGCGATGGATTCCTGCTGTACTTTTCTGATTTTAAGGAATTTTTTGCAATTTCAACTCTACTTTCAGCTTTGCCTTTAGCTTTGGCTCTATCTTCAATAACTTGCTCGATGCTTTTCATAGCCTTTCTTCCTTCTTAGCTTCTTTTTAGTATTCAAGTAATCTTTCTTCCGTTTAACGCTTTCTTATGAAGATTATTGGAGGAGGTTCTCTGAGAAAAAGCAGCTTATACCGGAGCAAGGAGTGATTTCTGAAGGTATTGGACTTGTTTCAAAGTTAATCCAGTAGCAGCAGATATAGATTCCAATGATAATTCGCCGAGCTTAAGGAGATTTTTCGCAATTTCAACTCTACCTTCAGCTATGCCTTCAGCCTTTGCTCTATCTTCAATAACTTGCTCGATGCTTTTCATAGCCTTTCTTCCTTTCTTAGTTCCTTTGAAAAACTCAACTCGTTCTTTTAGTAGAGCGTTTTTCATTTGTCTTGCGTTATACGCATGAAAATCGTTCATCAGTTCTCCGATGAGATCGTCTCCGCGATAGGTTCCATTAACAAAAATGAATCTGGTTCCATCGTCAAAATCTGAATTGTCCTCCAGAAAGGTTCTTTTCACCTGATATGCCGGAAGGCCTTGTTTCTTTAGATCGTAATCAAGAATAAAAATAACATAAGTATCTGGAAGTTTGTAGAATTTATCTCCTCTTGTGAGATTATTCGTATCCAACAAAGAACTGTGATATCGAGCTCGCCGGAAAAGATAATGTTTGCGTGCTCTCTGGACTTCTATGTTAATCAAATTTCCGTTTGCGTCTTTTGCTACTGCGTCAAGGCAGGCATTTCTGTAGCCTACCGTAAGATATCGCTTCTGAGTATTAATCTCATTAATTTTGACCTCTGGAATGCCGAGTTGCTTGAAAATACAGTTAATAACGTTTTCGATGTACTTCGGTTCATCTCGAAAGCAAAGCTCAAAAAAACTGTCATCCATGAGACGTGCATTTTGAATGTATCCTAGTGCTTGTTCTTGTTTGGATTTGTTGTCCATATTATTTACTGGGTCGTTGATGTTATTGATGAGATCAAAAGCAAGTCTCAAAGATACTTTATATTCTATGCAATAACCCACCTATTGTCTAGCTTGATTATTTCAACAAATAATACTTGTTCACTAGCAATAGAGTTCAAAGTTTCAAGTGACTTCACTTATCGAAATAATGCCGGAGGGAATGAATTCTTTTGGAAAAAGTGTTCAATCACTTCGATAGTAACTTTTGCTTGTCAAGGAAGTTATTTTCTATCGTGGGTTCTATTTCGTTGATTGAAAGATTGAGAACTTTTAGGAGTCAAGTTTTCTCTTCATTGAACACCCAATAGGTTTTCCTCAGAGAAAAAGTTGTGTTAGTCAGTTAACAGAGTTTCTGAGATGCGTGCTTTATATTGAATGGTAGCTTGTTAAAAGCTTACAAATCTAATTAGCCTCATCTCAAGGAGAGCGTCAATGCAAAATGTAGACAGACCTAAAGCTCTAAAGCCATTGATGGAAGCTGCCACGGCCTTAAATAATCCTAATCTTCAGAAAGCAAAAGAAAACGGCAAGAAAGTCGTCGGTTTTTTATATCAGGAAACTCCGACGGAAATTATTACGGCTGGCGGCGCAGTTCCGTATTTCATTCGTGGAACAGGATCCGACGGAACGGAATTCGCTGATGCATTCTTCCGTAATTTAGCTTGTAACTATGTTCGTCATACTTATAACCAGATCTTGAATGATCAACTCGATTTTCTTGACGGAGCTGTCTTTTATAACAGCTGCGATCATGCTCGCCGTATTTATGACAACTGGCTGACCGTACCGGGAAATCCTGTTTATCACTTTATCTATATTCCTAAGAAGCGCGGAGAGCTCGCAAAGGCTTTCTACAGGGAAGAAATCGAAAAATACATCAAAGCCACCGAAGAAAAGTTCGGCGTGAAGATTACTGACGAGGAACTCAGAAATGCCATCAAGCTTCACAATGAAACGCGCCGTCTTCAGGCTGAACTTTATGAAATGCAAAAAGGCGATGAAGTTTATCTCAAAGGTTCTGAATTAATTGCCGGGATGATGGCAGGCATTTCTATGCCTTTGGAAGACTACAACGAATTGCTTAAGGAACTTATTGCAGAACTTAAAGTTCAAGGCCCGCAGTACAAGCCATCCATCCGTCTTCTCTATACAGGCGGTCATTCTGACAGTCAGGAATTTTTTGAAATCTTAGAAAACCAAGGCGGACAGATTGTCGTGGATAACCTCGGTTTCGGAAGCCGCTCTTCCGCAGTTTTGATTGACGAAGACAAGGCTCCGTTGGATGCCATCATCGATTATTACTTCGATGAAATGCCGGCAGCTACCCGTCAAATGCACACCCAAGACGAAAGACTTGAACGGCTTGGTAAGCTAATTGACGATTATAAAGTTGATGGAGTTATTTCCTCGCGTATCTACATGTGCGATATGTGGGCCTTTGAGCAGTATCTCATGCGCGGATATTTGGCAGAAAAAGGTATCCCGGGTCTTGAATTAGAAGTCGATTATGTCCCGGATTCCCAAGGACAGATTAGAACTCGTGTTCAGGCCTTTGTTGAAAGTCTGAAATCTCAAAAGAACCTCTAATCCAGGAGAAGAATAATGGCTGATTTATCCCAATTAACTGGTGTCGAAAGAACCAAAGAATATCGAGACAGATTAGAAGGCGTGTTGAAATTCTTCGAGTCTCTTCCAGAAGAACAAAGAAATCCGGTTCAGATCGCTGTGGTTCAATTAATGAAAGATCACAACGAAAAAATGATTGACGCTTTCGAAAATAAAAAGCCTTTAATGTGCACTTGGTACGGCAACTGCCAGGAAATTCTTGCGGGTATGGGCGTTGTCTATTACAACCCGGTATTTGATTTGATGTTCCATCTCGGCTTGACCGATTATGCCGATGCCAAAGAATGCGACAAATTCAATTTGGACGACAAGATGTGCTCTTTGGTTAGATATGCTGTTTACTCCATGGAAAACAGACTTCATCCTCGTCCTAATTGCTTCGTTGCTATGGCTGAACCATGCGACGGACAGCTGATGCTTCACCAGGCATTTGCCCGTTCCGAATTCTTAAAAGGCGTTCCTGTCTATACCATCGACCCAAGCTACGGTCACACGGATAAAGACTTCCAATACGTAGCTAAACAGCTCAAGGAAATGATTGGTTTTATCGAGAAAAATACCGGCGCTAAGTATGACTTCGAAAAAGTCAAAGCGGTGGTTGAAGAAACCAACAAACAATATGAAATTTGGAAAGAAGTCAACGAATACATGAAGGCATCTCCGGCGCCAATGCCATCCTTTGTAATCGGCGACGTCTTCTGGGCCTTAACTCAGCATTTGCCGGCAGGTGACCCGAGAGCTACCGGTTTGATGGCAGCCGTTCGCGACGTTGCTAAAGCCAATGTCGAAAAAGGCGTGGGCCCGGTCATGAACGAAAAGATCAGATTGTTTTGGCCTGACTTGAATCCCCTCTGGGGCGAAAAACTCGGAAACTGGCTTGCTGAAGAATGGAATGCCGTCGTGGTTAACTCATTCCAGGGTTTGAGCCCGTATACTCCGGTCGATACTTCTACGGAAGAATCTATGCTCTTCGGTTTGGCTCGCAGAAATGTCGCTGAAGTTCCTATGATTCGTCAAGGAAGAGGCTGGGTTGACGTTGTTGTTGACGATTTGACTCAGGCTATCCAAGACTACAATATCGATGCCGTGTTGTTCTCCGGCCATATGGGACATAAAGACCAGGCAGGTATTAATCAGTTCATGAAGAAAGTTTGCAAAGACATGAAGGTTCCTCTTCTGACTTTGACTACAAGCTTGTTCGATGAACGCTTTACTCCAATGGAGAAAGTTAAGAACGATATTTCGAACTTCTTGAGTGCCAACGGCTTCGAGAAAAATACCAAGAAATAACAAAGAAGATATCTTGAAATAAGAAAGGTGCGAAATGCTGTTTATAGGTTGTGACTTAGGTTCGACTACCGGAAAGATCGTCATTATGGACGAATCGGAGAAAATTCTTGGAAGCTCTATCGTGCGTTCTTCAAGAGGTCCGAAAAAGACCATGGAACACGCATTAGCAGAGGCAATGAAACAAGCTGGAATATCGGAAACGGATCCGACTAACGGTTTCCCGAAAGACTCTTATGTGGTGGCAACCGGCTACGGCAGAGGTTCCGTTGATAACGTTAACGAAGAAATCTCTGAAATTTCTTGTCATGCCAGAGGAGCAACCTATTTGCGGCCTTCAACTCGCACCATTATTGATATCGGCGGACAAGACTGCAAAGTAATATCCGTTGATGAAACCGGCAGAGTATTGGAATTTCAAATGAATGACAAATGCTCCGCCGGGACAGGGAGATTCTTTGAAGTCATGGGCCGTGTTTTGGACTTGAGTTTGGAAGAGTTAGCTGCAGAAGCATTGAAGTCGGACAAACCTTGTGCGATTTCTAAGCAATGCAGCGTATTTGCCGAGTCCGAAGTGATCTCATTGGTCAATAATGACGTTCCGCTTCCAGACATTGCTGCCGGCATTCATGAATCTATAGCTCGCAGAATTCATGGGATGGCGTATAAGGTGGGCATCGAAGAGGATGTTGTGCTTACCGGAGGCTGCGCGCAAAACAAGGCTCTGCAAAAGGCATTGGAAAAAAGGCTGAAGATGAAATTGGGACATCTGGACGGAGATCCTCAGCTGGCTGGGGCATTGGGTGCTGCATTATTCGCAAAAGAAAAAGCTTTGAAGAAGGTATAACATGGAAAGGCTGAATGCTTGGGATTCTCTTCTCGTACAAGCAAGAAAAGGAGATTGTGCGCTCACCAAGGAGGAAGAATCCTCTTATTCGACGCGTTCAAACTTCGTGCTGAAAGGAAATACAGCAGTGGATTTGGGAGAAGATCCTAAACAGTCTTTTCTTACGTTTTCTGAGTCCCCGTCAATCTTTGAAAGCGGTGTCTATCTGTTCGGAAAAGATATCCCTGATCTGACAGGCAGCCAGCCTCTGGCCTTGCAGCTGAACGTTCTAGGATGCGCAGTAAATGAGGAGCTTTTGTATCTCATCATCCAAAACTTGAAAAGAGAACTTCAAGTTAAAGATGTGATGGTCAAAGGTTCCGCCAATAAAATTTGGCTTCGAGTTTCTAAGAAAGCGGTTGAAGATGGCGTGAACCTCTTCAGATTAGGTTCGATTCTCTTATTCCGGTTGAAAGAGGAGTTCTCAGAGTTGACGCTCATCCAAATTTTGTTCGTGACAAAAAAAGGGGAGGTGTTTGAGGCTGTCAGGAATTCCTCAGAAGAGTGGGATAACAAACAGGAAGCTTTGAAAGCGGCTGTTTGGGAAAAGCGCGGGTTCAATTTTAAAGATTGTCATGTACTGGGACATTGCGGAAAATGCTCGGACAAAAAGCTTTGTGCCAACGTCAGGAAGGTAGAACGCATTCTTACTTTGAAGAGAAAAGAGAAAGAAAATGAGTGAACAAAGAGTTATTGCAGTTTGCGGAAAAGGCGGCGTCGGCAAGACCGCATTTACAGCAATGCTGACAAAAGCATTGATGGAAGAGGTTCCCGGAAGATTGTTAGTAGTAGATGCAGACCCGGCTCTCGGGCTCAACTATGCTATTGGCCGTGAAAGTGAAGTGACTATTGGTTCTATCCGCGAAATGATTCTTGAAAAGGCTGAAAAAGGCTCAAAACAAGATTTGGAAGAGTTAGCGGACAGCGTTGAGTATCTTACTGCGCAAGCACTGGATGAAAAAGAAAAGTTTTCTTTCTTGGCCATGGGACGAATGAATACTATCGGTTGCTTTTGCTCCGTCAATGATTTGCTCAAAGGCGCCATCGAAAACATTATGCATTCTTTTGATGTAGTACTGATTGACGGCGAGGCGGGTCTGGAGCAGATAAACCGGCAGGTAATCGAGAAGATTGATACGCTAATATTAGTTACTGACACTTCTTTCCGAGGTCTTCAAACAGTCAGACATATCAAGAAGATGGTTGATGAAGGTTTGGTCCCAGCCTGCAAGAATCTAGGCGTAGTTTTTAATCGAGCGCAGTCCGATGTCACAACGCTAAAAGAGTTTGCAGAGCAAGAGAACATTAAAGTGATTGGATCTGTTCCTTACGATAAACAAGTCGAGGAGTTTGATCTTGCAGGGCGTTCTTTACTTGAACTACCTGCTGATAATAAGGCTTTGATTGCTGTTAGAGATTGCCTTAAACAAGCTGAAGAGGCCGAAAGGTAAGTTTAGTTCTTTTCTTCCTGCGGCATATCGTTGAGGCTGGAAATGATCCGGCCTCTCATTTTCTCTTTTTCGTCGTTTCGATTTTCCCACCAGTCAAAGACCTTTGAAAAAAGCTCTCCATGAAGAAGAAGGAATTTCCCATCTTTCTTGACGAGACCTTTGTTGGCCCATTCACTCAACTGTAGAGACACTGAGGTTCGGCTTGAAGAGATAATTTTGCTGAGCATCACGGTATTAAGCTGAACAGGAAGAGGATTCCACCCGTCAGGTTTTAGAGGATAGTGAGCTTTAATAAGCGCTTGAAAAAGCGAAATCAGCCGCATGTCTACTTCCATAGTGAAGCAGGAAAGCAATGCTTCTATTTGGCTTTCTTGTTTTTTGACAACATGAGCCGTGAAAATTTCTAATATTCGGGTGTTGGCAGTGATTTCTCTGTGCCAAACTTCGTATGGAAGGAAAAGTGCTTCTCCGTCTTTAACAACGTAGGCACTGACGTTGGCTACCGTACAGGATGCTCCGTCGATATCTCCCATACATCTTTTAGGGAGAATCAGAGCGAACACATGTTCCTTGTCATTCCAGTCCCAGAACCGGTAAAAACAAAGTCCTTTAAGAAGGTAACCAATTTCTCCGAAAGGTCCTCCATGAAGGAGTTCTTGGCCTTTTTTCAGTTTTCTTTTTTCTCCATACTTGAAGAAAATTTCCTTTATTTCCGGAGGTTCCTCCGAGTGGATCCACTGTTGTCCGAATACGATTTGGCGCAAAAGTTCCCCCGCTTAAAAAACACCAACCGACGATTACTATATAGCAATTTCAGTGTATTCCCAAGAGAGGTCAGGAAAACGACAAGCTGCAGACTTCAGAAAAGAAGAGGAAAAGAAATGTCGAAGCTGCAAACTGCTGTATTGCCTCTAAAAAGAAACCGCAAAGAACTGTGCTTTGCGGCTTAAGCCAAACCTCAAAAATATTTGAATTACTTCATATTCTCGGCGGCATGGATAGCTGCATGGCGTCCTGAGAAAGCTGCAAAGCCAAAAGCATGCCCTGAAGACCAGGTTGTATAAGTTGGGCCGACCATATTCGAGACCTCAAGACCAGTGGCGTACAAACCTTTAATCGGCTTATTTTTCTTGTCCAGAACTTGATGGTTTCTGTTCGTGACAAGACCGCCGTAGGAGCTGAAATAGTAGGCTTTGAGCTTAATAGCGTAAAGCTTTTTAGTATTGAGCGGCCTCATATAGTTTTTCAGTTTGTAGAACTCACCGTCATGGTGAACTTCACAACCTCTGTTGTAGGAGGAAACTGCTTTTTCCAGATTGGCTGTCGGTACACCGAGCTCTTTGGCTAACTGAGCAACCGAGTCAGCAGCTTTGAAATTATCGCTGTCTGCAGCCAATGCTGCGTCAATGTCTTTTTGAAGATTGGGAAGCTTCTTGCCGACTGGAGCGAGCACTCCAATGCCGGAATCGATTCCTTTTTCCATCATGTATTTGACTTGTGAATCATCAAAGATGCTCCAAGCATAGTGGCCGTGTTGTGCGTAAATGGTATTGGCCGCTTGACTGAAGGAGAAAGCCACATCTTCATTAGTGAAACGGTTGCCGTCAGAATTAACCCAAAGTGCAGACGGCTGCCATGAGGTGGTATAAAGATCACTCAGGAACTTAATACCTTTACCTTCCGTTCCTAAATGGCCGACAAACGACACTGGTCCCATTTGGGCACCGGCGTCCAGAGCCATCTGAATGCCATCGCCGGTTTTATGCATGTTGACTGAGGACTTCCAACCTTCCGGATCTCTGTGCGCCCATGCAGAGATTTTTTTAGGATCGTCACCAAAACCGCCAGAAGCCAAAATAACTGCTTTGGCCTGAATGATATAAGTGTCGCCTTTCTGATTGGCTGCCTTCGCTCCAATTACCTCTCCTTTTTGATTTTGGATAAGACCAGTAGCCGGAGTGCTTGTCTTAATATCAACGCCAAGTCTGTCGGCATTGTCTTTGAGGCCTTTGATGAGGCCAGCGCCGTGATTCGTGCCTTTGTAGTCACTGATGACATGCCAAGTAGCTTCTTCCCACGGAGTCATTCTCACGACTTCAAATTTGATGCCGTGATCTGTAAGCCATGCAATGTTTTCGCCGGAGCCTTCCACATAATCTTTTGTTTTTGGACCGTCGATGAGATAGAAGTGCTTTTCCATTAAGGCTTTAAAGGCTTCTTCTTTCGTTAAAGTATCGCTCCTTAGACGATTCAATTCTGATTCGACAGCAAACAATCCTTCAGCAAATTGAGAGCTGCCGCCAACCATCGGATTCTTTTCCAACAGAATGACTTTCTTTCCTTTCTCGGCACCTTGCACGGCTGCTGTTAGACCGGCGGAACCTCCTCCTATTACGAGAATATCAGTACTGAGTTTATATTCTGCAGCCTGAGTCAAAGAAAAGAGACAGCATGAAACAGCGCAGACGAGAATGTTCTTTTTCATTGTTTTGCTCCTAGGAAAGATTTTGAAGAAGACTTTTGAATTAATAATAATGCTCAAGGATCGACAGATATGTTTGGTGATTAACGCTGTTAGCTCTCAAATTCAGAAATGTTCTGCAGCGAACCATAGGAAGCAAATTCTTAATACATTCGTATGCTGGTTTTCTTGCGCACAAAAATAGACAATTTGCAAGCGAAAAAGCCTATACCAAGTAAACTATTTTGCGTTCTGCTCGTATTTATAGCTTACAAACAACATATTGAATTTTAAATATTTTCTTTGTTGACTATTAATTATTAACATGTTTTAATCCGCCTGCGTGAGAAGCGTTTTCTCATTTTTTAGGTGTTTTATGACTGAACAATTAAGAAATCGGCTGGCCTGTATGGCTTTTTTCTTTATTGCGGGCGGAATTTATTCTGCCATTATGGCCTATATGCCTTCAATTAAATTGCATACGCAAGCTACGAACGCGCAGATAGGAACTGCTCTATTTTTCTTCGGCTCTTTTTCCTTAGTTTCTCTTTTTCTCAGTAAAAAGATTTTGGAGAAGATGGAATCTGCCTTAGTGATTTTCTTGTGCACATTATGGATGGCTCTCTGTTTAGGAGCGCTCGCGTTTGCATCAAGTCCAACACAGCTATATATGTGTTTCGGTGCAATCGGTTTCGGTGTTGGTTTAATCGATGCGGGAGTAAACGTCCAAGGAATTTTGTTTGAACGTCGGCACAAACAAACATCTCTAAACTTATTCCATGCTTTATACAGCGGCGGCAGTTTAGCGTTGTCGATTATCGCCGCCCTGGCAGCCTCTGCTGCGTTGAAGGCTGAAGTATTCTTTCCATGTGTCGGAGCTTTCTTTATAACTATAGGAATTATTTCTAAGCGTGGTCTACTGGAAGATCACAAACAAAACCATGAAAAGATAACAGGTTCAGCCCAAAAAGGAAAACTTCCGATCTTCGTAGTGCTTTGCGGTTTGTTGGCGCTTCTTGCTTACTCCTCAGAAGGATCCGTGGCGGAATGGGGTTCTCTTTACCTTGTAGAAGAAAAAAGTGCTCCTATCGCACTCGGTGCTCTAGTTTACGGAGTATTTTCTGCCACGAGCTTTATTGGAAGGCTAGCCACAGATCCTATTAGAAGAAAGGTGGGCTCATTTCTTCCAATCAGGATAGGATTGATTATCGGATTGTGCGGCATGTTGTTGGTTTTATACGGCAACTCTTCCTATGTCTGCTTAGTGGGTTATGCATTGATGGGTTTAGGACTCGCTCCGGTAGTTCCAACACTATTCAGTTTAGCCGGTTCAATCCCGGGCGTGACTCCGCAGCGCGCGAGCTCTATGGTTGCCTTCCTGGCATACGGCGGTTTGTTGTTCGTTCCTCCAAGTATCGGTTATCTTGCACAGATAGGAACTCTTCATTCAGCGCTTTTTCTTGTTGTAGCATTCTTGGTGGTTACCTTTTTGGTTTCGTTGTTCCTCAAGGTTATCTTTACGAAAGCCGGCGGAAAAGATTAGCGATACCATTCTCTAAAGCATAACAGGCCAGGGAGTATTCGATGTGGATTCGGATACTCCCAAATTTTTTGAAATACTTCTCGGGCGCGGCTGATATGTGAAAAAAAAACCGCAGGTGGTGCATACCATCTGCGGTCAAGTGCCTTTTCTTATCAATAAGGCAATCCCCATTAACTAACTACCTACGAGGCTGGCCTCGTTCAAGGAGTTGAATCAGAATCGATTCAGTGATCGTAACTTTACACTAATTGATAATGATTATCAATTATATTTAATTAGTGCTTTTCCCAATTTGGGTTCGAAGCTTGTAATTATTTAGAAGAAGAGGAAATGCCTCCCGTCTATGAACAAAAAAAACCGCAGGTGGTCAATTCCATCTGCGGTTAAGTGCCTATTCTTTAAAAAAGGCAATCCCCATTAACTAACTACCCACGAGGCTGGCCTCGTTCAAGGAGTTGAATCAAAATCGATTCAGTGATCGTAACTTTACACTAAATGATAATGATTATCAATTAAATAGTATAAGGATTTACCCTAGTTAGAAAATTTGCCCACGAATATTTGAATTCTGAATCAGTGCCCCAAGCGGATCGTTATCTGCTGGCGTTTGATCGACTCCTAAAGACGGAATGGCGTTTTTCCTGTCTGTGTAGTAATAATTTCCGCCTTCCTCAGTTACTCCCGGCGGGGCCTTTCTGACAACTTCCGGATCATTTTTGACGGCAAATTTCATGTAGTCAACCCAAATAGGAAGGGCGAGGCCCGCACCTTGGGCCCTTCTGCCTAAAGATCTTGGCTGATCGTATCCCATCCATACCGCTGCAAGCTGATCTCCGGCATAGCCGACGAACCATACGTCATAGGCATCGTTGCTTGTTCCGGTTTTTCCACCGATATCTCCTCTCTTTAAAGCAGCAGTCGTACGGGCTGCAGTACCGCTTGTTGCTACACCGTGAAGCATTTTGTGCATGATGTACGCATTGCGCGGGTCAAGTACCTCGGTACCAGCTAAACGCTCTGCTTCAACAGTAGACTGCATGAGAATCTTGCCGTTGGGATCGGTTACTTTAGAAATAAGATAGGGCTCGGTGCGCTTGCCTACGTTAGCAAAAACAGAAAAGCCTTTAACCATTTCCCAGGGCGTAACGCTGCCCGCTCCAAGAGCTAAAGAAAGGTGAGGCGGATGCTTGTCGGGTTCGAATCCGAACTTCTGGATGAAGTCAATAGCATATCTCGGCGTGATTGCCTGGAGAATGCGGATAGAAACTAGGTTAAGTGACTTCCTTAGTGCATCCTTCATCATGACAGGACCGCTGAAAGTGCCCGAGTAGTTCTTTGGATTCCACTTCTTAAAACCGGTTTCTGACGGGTCAAGAACAATGGGGGCATCGTTAATAACGGTCTGCGGAGAGAACCCTTTTTCTATAGCTGCAGAGTAAATAAACGGTTTGAAAGACGAACCAGGCTGTCTCCATGCCTGCGTCACGTGATTGAATTTGTTCAAATTAAAGTCATAGCCGCCCACAAGAGCTTTGATTGCACCTGTTCTGTAGTTAGTGGCAATGAAAGCTGCTTCGGCCTGAGGAATTTGAGTAATTTCCCATTCATTGTTCTTACCGGACTGAATGCGGACAACGGAACCTCTTTCAATCTTCATGTCCGGTTTAGCTTTTGGCTGAAGAGACTTTTTAACAAAATCGAGATTCTTGCCTTTTATAGTTATGTGTTTGCCGGATGAATTTTGAACAACAACTTCCGTGGGAGAAGCTTTGAGAACGACAACTGCTGGCATATCAGTAGCAATCAAGGCTTCTTGTAATGCATTGTTGATATTCTGCTGGGCTGTCTCAGGATTTGACAAGTCGACCTTGTCTTCCGGACCTCTGTATCCGCGGGACCGGTCATAAGCCTGAACATGGCTGCGCAAAGACTGATAGGCAAAATTTTGATCTTCCGAATTAATAGTCGTATAGACGTTTAGACCCCGCGTGTAGGTTTCTTGCTGGAAAACGTCAAACATCAATGTTCTGACCAGTTCCGCAACATACTCGGCATGCAGGGAAGCATTCATCTTCGTCGGAGTTAAAGATGACTCAGCCAGTTTCGTTAATCGGGTCTGGATTGGAGAATTTACTTCTTGCTGGTACTGCTCAGGCGTGATGTAGCCTAAATCTCTCATCCGGCCAAGTACATAATCTCTTCTGACCTTAGCTCTCTTCGGGCTGGCAAAGGGATTGTAAACAGAAGGAGCCGCAGGCAGTCCTGCCAAGGTGGCGGCCTCTCCAATAGATAGTTGCTGAATGTTTTTTCCGTAGTAGGTGCGCCCGGCGGCCGCGAAGCCATAGGCCCGGTTGCCCAGGAAAATCTGATTCATATAAATTTGCAGGATCTGATCTTTGGTGAGACTAGCTTCAATCTTGAAAGCCATAGCAACTTCATAGAGTTTTCTCACGTAGCTTCGTTCGCTGGAGAGGAAGAAGTTGCGGGCTACCTGCATAGTAATAGTGGAGGCACCTTGACTTCTCTTGCCGGAGGCAAAGTTAGCCAGTGCAGCTCGGACGAATCCTTTAGGTTCGATACCCGCATGTTGGTAGAAGCCGTCATCTTCTGCAGAAATTACCGCTTGTTTGACATGTGCCGGAATTTCATCAATCGTGACAAAGTCTCTTCGCTCCTCCCCGAATTCCGCAATCAGCTTGCCGTCTGCAGTCCATACTCTCATCGGCACCTTCGGCTTGTAGTCAACCACAGTGTCGATTGGAGGAAGCTGAGAGTAGACCAGAGCAAAAACAAATAGGGCTAATCCGATGCCCGCTAAAACGAGAGCAATGACGGTTGCAATGGAGTATTTGATAAAGGCAAAAAAACTCGATCCCGTCTTTTTAGGGGCGGGCGTTTTTTTTGCAGCCGCTGCTTTTGCAGGAGCTTTCTTTGGCGGAGTCTTTTTCGAGGAGAACACTGCTGAAAATATCTTAAATAGTTAAAGAAAACTGGCAGTCATTATAAAATCTAATCTTCCGAATGATTATCAAGACAGCCACAATTACGGGTGTATGCACAATATTTCTGCAAAAGCTTACAAATCTATATTTCTTATCGGAATGATGGGAGCGGGGAAATCCTCTTTTGGCAAATATTTAAGCCGAGAATTAGGATTTAGCTTTGTTGATTTGGACGAAGAACTTGAGAACAGGACAGGCGTCAAAATTCCCGAAATCTTTGCAAAAGAAGGAGAAGAGGGGTTCCGGCAGCGAGAAACTGCGCTTTTAAGAGAATTTATAGACAAGGATAATTTAGTTGTGGCTACCGGGGGCGGAGTCGTTACCCGTGCGGAAAATCGAGAACTTCTAAAAAACGGACCTGCCTGTGTCGTCCATCTAACTGTCTCCCCGAGAATCTGTTTTTTTAGGACCCGCAGTTCTGACAGACCGTTATTGCAAACGTCAAATCCTTTGCAGATGATAGAAAAACTCATGGAAGCGAGAAACCCTCTTTATACTGAGGTCAGTCATCTATACCTGGATACGGAAAAACTTAGTTTTAAACAGATGAGTGAAGAGCTAAAGCAGATAATAAGGAAGGAAGAGAAAGAATGATTTCAATTGACGTGAATGTGAAGTCTGCGCCATACAAAATCTATTTGGGGGAGAACATTTTTGCTCAAATTGCGCATGAACTTAATAACCTGAAGCCTTCCTCTGCCTTAATCGTCACGAATACAACGGTGGGACCACTTTATGGGGAAAAAGCTCTCAAGGTTTGTAATGAAGCTGTGCGCACAGAACTCGTAGCATTGCCGGACGGAGAGGCATTTAAGAATTGGGACTCTGTCTACATGATTTTGACTAAATTGGCGGGGATGGGTGCCGATAGAAAATCAGTGGTAATCGCTTTAGGGGGAGGCGTGGTCGGAGACCTTGCGGGGTTTGCCGCTTCCATTTACATGAGAGGAATTAAATTTATTCAGGTTCCCACAACTCTTTTGGCTCAGGTAGATTCGTCTGTGGGCGGTAAGACCGGAATGAATATGCCTGCCGGCAAAAATATGATCGGCTCTTTTCATCAGCCCTCGGCGGTGATTGCAGATTCAGCCGTGCTTAAAACACTTCCGCCTAGAGAGGTGAGTGCTGGGATTGGCGAAATTATTAAGCACGGTATGCTTGCCGATGCAAAATATTTTGCTGAACTTGAAAAAGATATGGAGCTTCTTACAGGACTAGATTCTCAAACAGTATCCAAAATTGTTGCTGATTCCTGTAGGATAAAAGCTGCAGTAGTGGCAGAGGATGAAAAAGAAGCCGGACGAAGAGCCTGTTTAAACCTTGGTCATACGTTTGGCCATGCAATTGAGAAACTAACCGGTTACGGGACTTGGCTGCACGGAGAGGCAGTTGGGTGCGGACTGATGCTTGCGGCTAATTTAAGCCAGAAACTTGGGAATATTTCTCAAGACGATACGGACAGAGTGAAGAACTTGTTAATTAGGGCTAACTTGCCGGTAAGAATAGAGGGCCTATCTTTAGAAGAAGCGCTTCTTGCAATGAAAGGCGACAAAAAGAGTACCGGCGGTGTTATCCATTTTGTACTGCTCAATAACCTTGGAGAATCTTATGTATCCGAAGTGCCCGAAAAGCTCGTTCGGCAAGTGCTTATTGAAGGAGGTTATTTGTCGTGATTCATGAAAATCTAGTTTTGGCTCCCTACGCGTGTCATTCCGCGCAATCTCGTGGACGTGTATATGAAGAAAATCCCAGTAAAACACGCACCGAATTTCAGCGGGATCACGACAGAATTATCCATTCTGCTTCTTTCAGAAGATTAGAGTACAAAACTCAGGTTTTTATTAATCACGAAGGCGATTTATTTAGAACGAGACTGACGCATTCCATTGAGGTTGCTCAGATTGCTCGAACCGCTGCATCTCGATTGTCATTAAATTGCGACTTGACCGGCGCAATTGCCTTAGCACATGACTTGGGACATACGCCCTTTGGCCATGCCGGACAAACGGCTTTAAATGAGTGCATGCGGATGTTCGGCGGATTCGAACATAACCTTCAATCGTTACGAATCGTCGACAAGCTTGAAGAACAATACCCGTCTTTTGACGGTCTGAATCTGACCTGGGAAACCCGAGAGGGAATCCTCAAGCATTGCAACATCTTAAATGCGATGCGCTAAGGGGATCTGGGAAAGAGATTTTTAGAAAAGACTCAGCCAAGTCTTGAAGCCCAATTAGTAAACATTGCCGACGCTATCGCTTACAGCACTCATGATATGGACGACGGCCTAAGATGCGGCTTCTTAACACATCAAGATCTTTTTGAGAATGTCCCTCTTTACGGAAGGTTTTTTGAGGAAGTTAAAAAACAATATCCCGGTCTGCCTTTGCGGCGCGCTCAAAAGGAAGTGGTTAGAAGATTAATCGGATACTTGGTAGATGATTTAGTGACCACGAGCTCTCAGAAAATTAATGCTCAAACACTGAATACTGTAGACGACGTGCGGAACCTTCACCATCCTCTAATTGGTTTCTCAGAGGAAGGGATAACTCAGATGCGTGACTTAAAAGGCTATCTAATGCACTCTTTATATAAGCATTACCAGGTTCTTCGCGTGATGAATAAATCATCACGAGTTATTCAAAAGCTCTTCAGCCAATTTACCTCTTACCCGGAGCTTCTGCCGCCGAACTTTTATGAAAAGGCTGTCGACGGCGGAGTTCAAAGAACGGCTGCGGATTATATTGCGGGGATGACAGACCGCTATGCTCTCAAAGAGTATGAAAGGATTTTTAATCCTTCTTACGAGGCATCCAACTGAGATAAGCCAAAAGAAATCAAAAGAGGCTTCCTGCAGGAAGCCTCAAGATTTTTATTGAGAGGAACAGACGGAGGCACACACTGATGTGCCTCATCATCTATACCAGTCCATAAAGGTGAAGAAGAACGGAACTGCCGATTCCCCAGAAAAGCAGAGCACTGATCTTATTCAGATAGAACGAAAATTTCGGGCTCATCCATCTGTCGGAAGCCATAGCGGCAGAATAGCTGTAGCCAATATGAACTAGCCAAGTGATAAACACGAAAAGACTAATCAGGATGCTAATCTGGAAAAGATAGTCTTGTTGGGTATCAATGAACTGCGGCATTAAGGACAAGAGGAAAACGATCAGCATTGGATTGCTGACTTGGAGAAGAGCGGCACTAGTGAGGATGGACCAGTTTCTGGTCTGCTGTTCGGCTGCATTGATGGGTACGCCGAGTCTTTCCTTGAGAGCAATTGCAGGAGTCCTCCAGCTTTTCAGACCGAGCCAGACCATTACCACACAGCCTGCTGTCTGGAGCCCGTAAAACAATACGGGACTATTATGAATAATGGCGCCAAGTCCGCTTGCGGCAATAATTGACATCACTAAGACGCCGATTGCATTGCCTGTCGGCGAAAGAAAAGCATTTTTAACGCCGTAATTTACTGCATTGTGCAATGTGTATAACACTCCAGTCCCGGGCGTGACTGAGGTTATAAAAACTGCGACTAAAAACAGACTTAAGGTACTGAGGGACATAATTATTTTCTCCTTGTACGCAAAAGTGTAGAAAAAGAATTTGTTTGTAAAAGCATTGAGTGATTAAAATTTATTAACACCGTGGTAAAACAGACTGACAGCATCTATGGCACACCATTTTGATCACAAAACTATCCGGCAGCTTTTGTTATTTGCAGTTGTCGCCGAAAGTCAAAGCGTAAGGAAGGCTGCGTTAAAGCTGAACGTTTCTGTCCCATCTTTGCTCAATCAACTTAACGAACTGGAAACAAGCCTGAACTTAAAATTTTTGAGGCGCACCCCTAGGGGTGTGTCATTGACTGAAGAAGGAAAAGCTGCTCTGCCGCTCATTGAGGTCTTTATTACACAAGCTGAGGATCTTTACTACTCTTTGAATCAAATGAAGGAAGAGTCTCGAGGAATTTTGACGGTTGGCGCCAATGCAGAGGCAATGTTGTTTTGGGTTCCGGATTTCAAAAGACAACTTAAAACGGATTTTCCGAAGCTGGAAATATTTACTAAAGAGGTAGATTCTCGAGATGTAGAAATTGAAGTGGCAGAAGGACTGATTAGTTTTGGAATTGGGCTGTTTAAAGACTTGGACGATAAACGCCTCAAGCTGATTCCGCTAAGACGCGAGCGGCCCATAGTTCTTCTGCCAAGAGGTCATCGCCTGACAGCAAAAGAAGAAATTCATATTAAAGATTTGCAGAATGAGGAGTTCGTTTTTCATCAGCGAGCGATTGCTCCTAAGTACTTCGATGAGTTAATCCGTATTTGTGAAAATGCCGGCGGCTTTACGCCTCGTATCTGTCATGAAGTTCAATCGAGCCCGCGTCAGATGGCTTATGTAAGCTGCGGTCAAGGCCTGGCGCTTCTCGGAGAATCTTTTATCGACTGGATTCCTAAAAATGTCATTGCCAGAAGAATTGTTGATGCACCGGCAGAAATTCAGTTGTCTTTGGTTTGGAATCCTTTAATCAGCTCCTATATTCGTGACCAAGTTTTGAAGAAGCTAATCTCAGCTAATTAAGAATCCGCACAGATCTAGCTGACGTACTTGAAACTGCTTAAGGCTCCAAATGATGAGAAAGCCGTTAGAATTGAGCTTTAAAATTAGTGACAGATTAAAGGAGAAACATGGCACGCTTAGCCAGACTATCTTTACCTGGTCAGCTCCATTATGTTCGAGTCAATGGCGCTGCAGACATCTCTTTGATGCCGATGCTTGAGGATTTAGATATGATGCTGAGCCTGTTTTCAAAAGCAGTTTCTCTGCATAACGTGGGTATGACCGGCTATGTCATTCTTCCCACCCACATTGATTTTCTGATTACTCCTAGAGAGGCCGCTGAAGACGTCTCCAAATTTACGCAGACCTTTTGCCGGCTGTACTCTCGATACTTCAATGATGTGTACAGCCGATCAGGCTCCCTCTGGCATGGAAGATTTCGCTCTTGTGTCGTACAGGGAAAACAAAGATGCTTAAATGCTCTTCTTTATATCGAATGGCTGCCGGAACTTAAAGGCTACCAAGAGGCAAACCTTTATCCTTGGTCCAGCTACAGTCATCATGCCGGTTTGAGAAATGACTACTTCATGTCTCCGGGAAAAGAATACTGGAGTCTCGGAAATACTCCTTTTGAACGGCAGAAAGCCTACAAGGTGCTTTTCCCTCGCGGATTTTCTAAGAAAGAAGGCGAAGAACTTGAAAAACATCTGCTCAGAGGGTGGCCGTGGGCCGAAAAAGATTTTTTATTGGAAAATCACGTCGATCCAATGCGCATTTCTCCTCAAAGAGGTCGAGGAAGACCTAAAAAGACTGAAAGTCCAAAATAAGTGTCCCTAATTATTTCCCTCTTAAAATATGGCTAAATAAAAAAGGGGACAGTTAAAATAGCAACAGGCGCACAATGCTTCCATTTAGGTTACATTCGATTACGTTAATAAAAAACACTCGAATAATCTAGGAGCATCCCCATGAAAGATATCCATGAGATCCGCCGGAGGGCAGAGAAATTTGGGCTTTATGAGTCCAAGTTTGAACACGATGCCTGCGGACTCGGTTTTGTGGCCAGCGTCAAAGGTATCGCCAGCCACGAGATTGTCCAACAAGCACTGTTAATACTTCAAAATTTGGATCATCGGGGGGCCGTGGGTGCGGACCCTTTGTTAGGTGACGGGGCCGGTATTCTTATTCAAATTCCCGACCAGTTCTTTCGGGCTGAAATGGCAAAACAAAATATCCTTTTGCCCCAGCCCGGTGATTATGGCGTCGGTATGATCTTCCTGCCCCGCGAACATGCGTCCCGCAGAGCGTGCGAGCAAGAAATCGAAAGAACTGTTAAGGCTGAAGGCCAGGTGATTTTGGGATGGAGAGACGTTCCCGTCAATGAAAACATTGAGCTGTCTGAAACCGTCCGTAAAGCTGCTCCTGTTATTAAACAGATTTTTATTGGCCGCGGCGCTGACGTCATGGTGCCGAATGCTCTGGAAAGAAAACTCTACGTTATCCGCAAGCTCGCCGGTCATAAAATCCAAGCTTTGAATCTCAAGCACGGCAAAGAATTCTATGTGCCGTCCATGTCCACACGAACCATTGTTTACAAGGGTCTGCTTCTCGCGCACCAAGTCGGCCTCTACTACAACGATTTAATGGATGCCAGACTGACCTCGGCCATCGCTTTGGTTCACCAACGCTTCTCTACCAATACTTTCCCAAGCTGGGAGCTTGCTCATCCATACCGAATGGTAGCCCACAACGGTGAAATCAACACGGTTAAAGGTAACTTCAATTGGCTGCGCGCCCGCGAAAGAACAGTGGCTTCTAATGTTTTAGGAGACGATGTTAAGAAGCTTCTGCCAATTATTTACGAAGGTCAGAGTGATACAGCCTGTCTGGACAACATGCTCGAACTTCTTGTGATGAGCGGCTATCCGTTAGCCCAGGCCGTCATGATGACTATCCCCGAAGCTTGGGAGCAAGCTACTCAGATGAAGCCGGGACAAAAAGACTTTTATGAGTACTATGCGGCAATGCTTGAACCTTGGGACGGTCCTGCCGCTATTTGTTTTACAGACGGCGTAAGAATAGGTGCCACTTTAGATAGAAATGGGCTGCGGCCGGCCAGATACTTGCTGACTACGGACGACATCGTTATCTTGGCTTCTGAGGCCGGAACTTTGCCTATCCCGGAAAGCAAAATCAAGAAAAAATGGCGTCTCCAGCCTGGCAAAATGTTCTTAGTCGATACAGAACAAGGAAGAATTGTTGAAGATGAAGAAATCAAGCGTCAGTTCGCATTGGCAAATCCGTATAAGGAATGGACTAAGCGTTTGAACATCCATCTCTCTGATATCGTGGCCCCCGCTCCGCTTCCCGAGCATAATCCTGTTCCTCTGCAGACTCGGCAAAAGGCTTTTGGCTACACGGAAGACGATTTGAAGTTTGTTCTTTTCCCGATGGCTGAAAACGGACAGGAACCTCTGGGTTCAATGGGCAACGACACTCCTTTGGCGATGTTATCGAAACGCTCTAAGCCGTTGTACCAATACTTCCGACAGCTCTTTGCTCAGGTGACAAATCCTCCGATTGATCCGATCCGAGAACAGCTTGTAATGTCATTGATTTCCTTTGTGGGACCAAGGCCCAACTTGCTCGACATTAACAACGTTAATCCTCCGCTCCGCCTGGAATTGAGTCAGCCTATTCTTGGCTTCAATGAAATTGCCAAGATGCGCCAGATTGAAAAGTACACAAACGGTAAATTCAAGTCCTATGAATTGGATATTACCTATCCGGTCGAGTGGGGCGCTGAAGGTGTGGAAGCCAGACTAGCTTCTATATGCGCAAGAGCGGTAGATGCCATTAAGAACGGCAACAACATTCTTATTGTTACTGACCGCAGAGTAGATAAAGAACGTGTCGCAATTCCGGCGCCATTAGCGATTAGCGCCTTGCATCAGCATTTAATTAAAAACGGATTAAGGATGGAAACCGGCATTATCGTTGAGACTGGAAGTGCCGTTCAAACTCACCACATGGCGCTTCTAGCGGCCTTCGGTGCTGAAGCGATCCATCCGTACTTAGCTATCGAAACTCTCAAGAAACACTACAAAGAGAACACAGACCTTGATGCCGATGCAGCAGTACAGAATTACATCAAGGCAATTGGAAAAGCTTTCAAGAAAATTATGAGTAAGATGGGTATCTCAACCTACATGAGTTACCGCGGTGCTCAGATTTTTGAAGCGTTGGGCTTGGAAAAAGAATTTGTTGACCGTTACTTCCCGGGAACCAGTTGCAAAGTAGGGGGTTTAGGCATCTTCGATGTGATGCAGGAAGCAGTGAACGATCACGATAATGCTTTCAAGAATCCGACAAAAGGCAAACTTCTTCCCGAATCCGGAGAATACAACTGGAGATCTCGCGGGGAAGAACATATGTGGACTCCTGAAGCTATTTATAAGCTTCAGCATGCCGCGCGTTCCAACTCATATCAAACCTACAAGGAATACGCAGAAATTATTAATGACCAGAGTCAACGCCAGATGACTCTTCGAGGATTGATGGAATTTGAAGTCAATCCGGCAAAGGCCATTCCGGTTGATGAAGTGGAGCCAGCCTCTGAAATCGTTAAGCGTTTTGCCACAGGGGCTATGTCATTAGGTTCAATTTCTGCCGAAGCTCACGCTTGCTTGGCTATTGCAATGAACAGGATTGGAGGCAAAAGCAATACCGGCGAAGGCGGAGAAGATCCCAAGCGATATGCTGCAGAGATGAAAGCAGGCAAGCCTATTATTCAAGACGGCGACAGCCTGAAAAAGATATTGGGCGAGGATCGAATCGTTGTCGACATTCCTCTGAAGAAAGGCGACTCCCTGCGTTCACGAATTAAGCAGGTTGCCAGCGGACGTTTTGGAGTGACAACACAATATCTGAACAGTGCCGATCAAATTCAGATCAAGATGAGCCAAGGAGCGAAACCCGGAGAGGGCGGACAGCTCCCCGGGCACAAGGTGTCGGAATATATTGCGCAGCTTCGATATTCAGTACCGGGAGTGGGTTTGATTTCACCTCCGCCGCACCACGATATTTACTCCATCGAAGACTTGGCCCAGTTAATTAGAGACTTGAAGATGGCCAATGATAAAGCCTCTATCAGCGTTAAGCTTGTAAGCGAGCAGGGAGTGGGTACGGTTGCGGCCGGTGTAGCAAAAGCTAAGGCTGACCACATCGTTATCGCCGGCCATGACGGAGGAACAGGAGCTTCCCCGCTTTCTTCCATTAAATTTGCAGGTACACCTTGGGAACTTGGTTTGGCTGAGACTCAACAGACTTTAGTTCTGAACGGCTTAAGAGATCGTGTTCGAGTTCAGGTCGACGGGCAAATTAAAACCGGACGAGATGTAGTTGTCGGAGCTCTGCTAGGAGCCGATGAGTTTGGTTTTGCTACAGCGCCGCTGGTAGTTGAAGGCTGCCTCATGATGAGGAAATGCCATCTTAATACCTGTCCGGTCGGCATTGCGACGCAAGATCCGGAATTGCGTAAGAGATTCAAAGGACAGCCCGAACATGTTATTAACTACTTCTTCTTCGTGGCCGAAGAAGTCAGAGAATTAATGGCAAGCTTGGGAGTAAGAAAATTCGAAGATTTGGTTGGCCGAGTCGAACTTCTCAAGCAAAAGAATGTGGATTTGGCAAAATGCGGCAAGGTAGATCTCTCTCGAATCTTGTATGTGCCGGAAGAATCCGACCCGAAGAAAAAGCGTCATAGCGTCAACTATCCGCATGGCCTTGAAAAAGAGCTCGATTATCAGCTTCTGGACGCCTGCATGCCGGCCTTTGAAAAAGGTCAGAAAGTCAGCTTTATTTCTCCGGTTAAGAATATTCATCGCTGCGTAGGAACGAAGATTTCCTCTGAGGTTGTTAGACGCTACGGCGACGAAGCACTCCCGGACGACACAATTCACATTCAGCTGACGGGGACAGCCGGCCAGTCCTTGGGCGCTTTTCTGGTGAAAGGCGTCACGCTAGACTTGGTTGGCGAAGGGAATGACTACGTCGGTAAAGGTTTGTCCGGCGGCCGTGTCATCGTCAGGTGCCCGACTGATTTCCGCGGTAAAGGAGAAGAAAACATAATCGCGGGAAATACTGTGCTGTACGGTGCGACCAGCGGTGAAGCTTTCTTTAACGGTATTACCGGAGAGCGTTTTGCCGTGAGATTATCGGGTGCCTCTGCGGTGGCAGAGGGCCTAGGAAACCACGGATGCGAATACATGACCGGCGGTACAGTCGTCATTCTTGGAGAAGTCGGCAGAAACTTTGCAGCCGGAATGTCCGGTGGCGTGGCTTATGTCTATGACAAGGAAGGCAGTTTTGCTTCCAATTGCAATATGGAAAGCGTGGAGCTTGAATCCGTGATGAGTTCTAAAGAACAGCACTCTTGCGGTGAACCTTCGGCGTGGCACCTTGGTAAGACTGACGAAGAAATTCTTTTAGATCAGATTGAAAAGCACTTTAAGTACACGGGAAGTCAGAGAGCAAGAGAAATCTTGGATGACTGGAACAGCGCCCGTCAAAAATTTATTAAAGTCTTTCCGAAAGAATATAAACAAGCCCTTATCAAAGGACTGGCTCGTCCTGCAGGAGTTTAATTATGGGTAAAACAACAGGATTTATAGAATTTGAACGCCTGGAACAAGAGCACGAACCGGCGGCACAAAGAAAAACTCATTATCGTGAATTCATTACTCCCCTCAACCCAAAAGAAGCGAGACAGCAAGCGGCCCGCTGCATGGATTGCGGAACCCCCTTTTGCACCTTCAGCTGTCCGCTTCACAATATTGCACCGGACTTTAACGACCTAGTTTATAAAGAAGACTGGGAGGCGGCTTATGAGGTACTGTCCTCAACCAATAATTTCCCAGAATTTACTTCCCGTGTTTGTCCTGCTCTTTGCGAAAACGGCTGCGTTCTTAATTACACCAGCAAGCCGATGGGAGTGAAATCCATTGAACGAGCAATTATCACTCACGCCTGGAATCAAGGTTGGGTTAAACCGAAAGCACCAGCGACGCTCAATGGCAAATCCGTTGCAGTAATAGGGAGCGGCCCCGCCGGTCTGGCGTGCGCACAGCAATTGGCCAGAAAAGGGTATTCCGTAACGGTATTTGAGAAAAACGGCAAGGCCGGCGGCTTGCTGCGCTTCGGTATTCCTGATTTCAAACTTGATAAAACCGTGATCGAAAGAAGAATCAGCCAGATGGAAGCCGAAGGAGTTCAATTCAGATTCAACACTTATATCGGAACTCAAACTCCTCCGAAAGGAGTCTGGTCAGATGCAGAAAAGAAGGTGGATCCGGCTGAGCTTCTTCGAGATTTTGATGCCGTTGTATTAGCTATCGGCGCAGAAGAGCCGCGTGATTTGCCGGTAAAGGGAAGAAATGCTTCCGGAGTGCATTTTGCAATGGAGTATTTGCCTCGCCAGAATAAGATCAATGATGAAGTTCCGGTCAAAGAAGAAATCAACGCTAAGAACAAGAAAGTGCTGATTATTGGGGGCGGCGATACTGGCAGCGACTGCTTAGGGACAGCAATTCGTCAAGGCGCCTCGAAAATTCTTCAAATTGATCTAGGACCGTGTCCCAGTGCCGAGTACGACAAGACGAAAGTTTGGCCTTTATGGCCGAGAATTCTTCGAACCTCGACATCACATGAAGAAGGAGGAGACCGAGACTGGGCCATTATGACAAAAGAGTTCCTGCGCAATAAGAAGGGAGAATTGACAGGGATCAAAGCCGTGCGGTTGAATTGGACCATAGATCCGGTGACGAAGCGGCCAAAATTTGAAGAAATCCAGGGAACCGAATTCGAAATCGAGGCTGACATGGCAATTTTAGCGATGGGATTTATTCATCCGAATCAGGCCGTGGTCCAAGAATTCGGAGTTGAATCGGATCCCAGAGGAAATGCCAGAGCTGCCTATGAGGGGGAAGACTCCTTCCGCACGAACGTTTCTAAAGTCTTTGCTGCAGGAGACTGTCGAAGAGGTCAGAGTCTGGTAGTATGGGCGCTATCTGAAGGGCGCCGCTGTGCGGAGGCGGTTGACCGATACCTGAGAGAATAACAGTACCGAGCGAGCTGATGAATCGAGTATTTGCCTATCCTATCCACGTAGGACCAGAGTCCATCGATATTATGAAACATACCAACAATAAAGAGTATTTGCGTTGGATGGAAGAAGCTGCAACTGCCCATTCCTCGGCTCTTGGTTGGAATACGGAGAGATACTTTGAAATAGGACAGGCATTTGTCGCCAAGGCTCATTGGATCGAATATCTTCGACCCACGTACCTTGGCGATCGGCTGACCATGTATACCTGGGTCGAAAACATGATGGGCAAAACAAGTCTGCGCCGTTTTTATCTCATGCGCGATAGAAAGGTCTGCATGCTAGGAGCTACTCAGTGGGCATTCATTGACATCGAAACAGGACGAGGACGAGATATTCCGGAGGAAGTTTTTTCTTCTTTTCCTCTTGTGTCGAGCAGCGATCAGGAATTGAAAGAGCTCGGAATTAAAACTATTCTTTTTAAGGCTGCTCTCTAATCGTAATAGCCTGAAAAAGACCTGCTTTACGTTACTTACATAACGATTTGCGGGTCTTTTTTTCTAGGTCTTCTAAAGCGTTAGCTGTTTTACATACTCTAAAAATCAACTTTGATAATCTTCTCTCATATCTCAAATAAAAGGAGAAGATCCATGCACAAACCAGTTGTAACAGCATTGACGGCGGCGCTTGCTATTAGTATTGGAACCATCGCTTATGCGGCTGAGCATAAAATGAATACAGATCTAGTTGTTGTCGGGGCTGGCTCTGCAGGCTTGAGTGCTGCAGTTCAAGGTGCAGAACTAGGGAAGAAGGTAGTTCTGTTGGAAAAGAATCCGTTCGTAGGCGGCAATTCTCAGCATGCCGAAGGCTTGTTTGCCGTCGATTCGGAATGGAATCGTCTGCGCGGTGATCCTTTAACACGCCAGCAGGCTTATGAAGCCTTTATTCAAAAACAAAACCATACGGTTGATCCGTACAAAAATAAAGATTTTGTAGAAGGTTCTGCTGAAAATATTGAATGGCTGGCTTCCCATGGCATCGAGTTTGAAGTCAGACGCGAAACTCCATTGAAAGACAATACCTGGCATATTATTAAGAACTTCAAAGGCACAGATCATGGTGCCGGTCTTATTAAAGGCCTGAAAGAAGCCGCTGACAAGCTTGGTGTAGAAACAAAACTTGCTACTCCGGCCGTTGATTTAATCACCAAAGACGGAAAAGTTGTAGGCGTTATCGCCAAGGATGCTAAAGGCGACACTTACACCATCAACTCTAAGGCGGTCATTCTTGCGTCCGGAAGCTTCGGAGATGATCCTCAGAAAGTAAAAGATTGGGGCCATAGAGATCCTGAAGGCTGGAAGCCCTCCGTTCCCGTCAATAAGACTGGCGACGGTATTGTGATGGCTATGAAAGCCGGGGCTGAAAGAGGTCCTGTCAGCTTCATCGGCCACTTGGGAACCGAAGGAAAAGGTATTAAGTTCTTAAGCAACTTGTACGGTGTTTCTTGGCAGCCGGGAAATTTGTGGGTTAACAGGCTGGGTCAGCGCTTTACGGATGAATCTACCTGCAACGCCTTCAGTGAAGCCGCAAACGCAATTTACTTACAACCGGGTCACTATGGCTGGGCTATCTTTGATGAAAACACCGTCGATTATTTGATGAACAAGGGTGCTGATTCCGGTATCGGCGTATTGGTTCCAATTGGAACGAAGTACACCAATCTGAAGAACGACATCAAAGACGCATTGGCAGCTGACAGCGACGGCTTCAAAGAAGCTGATTCCGTTGCCGCTCTGGCTAAGGCTATTAATGTTCCGGCAGAAACTCTCGAAAAGACAATCGCTGAGTACAACAAGACATGCGAACTCCAGCATGATCCGATGTTCTTGAAGGACCGCCGTTATCTTAGACCGCTTACCGGCAAGAAGCTTTATGCATTGAAGCTTAAATCCTATTTCTTCAGCGCCTATGGCGGCTTGGTTACAAATCGAGATCACCAAGTTTTAACAAAAGACAGCAAGCCGATTCCAGGCCTTTATGCTGCAGGCTTGGAAGTTTCCAACATGGTTGGACCAACCTATCCGGACTTCTTCTCCGGGCACGCTTTCGGATTTGCTTCTTATTCCGGCCGTCATGCCGCTAAGAATGCTGTTGAAGCCATGAAGTAAATTTTGTTCTCTGACTAGAAACCGCTTCTAAAGTCCTATGTGGATTGGTAGAAGCGGTTTTTGTTTGCAAACAAAAATATTTTTTTAGACGAGTTGAGGTACTAAGAGAAAAGTTTGTTCAAGAAGATGCCTAGGAAAAGTCTTCAATAAATTACGACAATCTAATAACTTCACTACAATCATGTTGTGGAGGACTACAAAAGATCGTGAACCCATGAATGAGTTAAAGCCGCTTCCGTTGGGAAACTCATCGTTTCCCAGAATTCGAGTAACAGACCAGATCTACGTAGATAAGACTCGCTTGATTTTTGATTTAGCCTCAAAGGCAGAGAAGTTTTTTTTAGCTCGTCCTAGAAGATTTGGAAAATCTCTTTTGATTTCGACTTTTGAATCTTTGTTCAAATATGGTCTGAGAGACTTCCATGGATTGGAAATTGAAAAGCTATGGAAAGAAAAAAATACATTCAATGTGGTTCGAATCGATTTCTTGGAAATTAAGAATTACTTTTCTGCAGATGATTTTTCTTCAAAACTGGATTCACTTTTAGTGAGAAGGTTTCAAGAATTTGGATTTGTTTATGCTCCCAATCCTCTTGCTTCCCCAATAGATCAAATTTCTGATTGGTTAAGGAGGCAGCCTGTTAATTCCTTTGTCATTTTGATTGATGAATATGATTCACCACTTACTGCCTGTCTCAATGACAAGAAGTTATTTGAAAAAGTTCGAAGCCGATTGGCAGAGTTCTACTCCGCTCTCAAGTCAAATGATGAACAAATTCGCTTTTTGTTCATTACAGGAATAACAAAGTTTAGTAAAACTAGTATTTTTTCGGAACTTAATAACCTATCTGATATTTCCTTGGATCACAGATACAGCAACCTTTTAGGTTACACCTCAGAGGAGATAAGGAGTTATTTTGGTGGATATTTAAGAAGAGCCGCAGATACTGTACAAATTTCTACCCAAGAGCTTTTTCTGGAATTGATAAAGCATTATGACGGTTTTTGTTTTGATAGGTTAGTTTCAGAACACGTCTTTGCTCCCTGGTCTGTTTTGAAATTTTTATCCTCTCCGGAGAACGGTTTTATTGACTACTGGTTTGAAAGCGGAGGAAAGCCTACGGCGTTAACTCAATATTTCAAATCACATGCTATGGCGGATCCGGCTCAATTCGACACGGAGAAACTTGTTCCTTTCTCCGAGTTGACTGGTTCATCGGATGCTGAGACATTATCTGACGTTGCTCTTTTAACCCAAGCAGGATACTTAACATTGAAGAAAATTGTCGGCTCAACTGCTTATGCCGGATATCCGAATGTTGAGGTGAAGAAGGCTATGGCCTTGTTGTACACAGGACAGCTGCTTTCATCTAAAACGGTTGAACAGGTTGGCGCAGACAATATTGCATATCGCTTAGCGACTGAAAATCCGGAATCTATTGTTCATCTCCTGAATTGTTTGTTCCGCTCCATTGACTATCAAAAATATCCGGTGAAGGATGAATACAGCCTCCGGGCTTTTGTTCAAGTGTTTTTTGCGTGCGCAGGTCTTGAAGCACGAGCGAAAGTGCACAACCACCTAGGTCGCAGTGACTTAGAAGTCAAGGCTGGCAACAGATATTGGGTCCTGCAATTTAAATGCTCGGAAAGAGCAAAAAATATCTCAAGGAAGCTGGAAGAAGCTGTTTCTCAGCTAAATGAAAAGAATTATGGTCTTCAAAGACGTGACGTAGAAATCATCCGTCTCGCCTTGGTATTCAGCCTTGAGAAAAGAGAATTCGTGGAATGGAAAGCTTTAGGAGTGTTTGATTCAACCTATTGAGGAAAAATCTCTTTCACTCCTTTGATTGACAAGAAACATCGCAATTGAAAAATAAAATGCTTTACTGCTTTTGGTCTGGACGAAAAACTTTTGTATACATCAGATCAAAACAAGCAAATACGGACGGTAGATTCATTCAGAAATACTTTCGGGCTTTCTCAGAAACTTATTGAATCTATTTCTTATTTCGTCTCCTGAACTGTTTTCATTGTGGCATAATCAAGCCGAGACTGAATGTGCATTCAGTCTTTTATTTTTGAGTACTTGACCGGTTTGTTATGAAAAAGGGAGACACTTTATTAGATATTAAGAATATGAGTTTTTCTTATGGAGAACGCATCATTCTTGATGACGTGGACCTCTCTTTTAAGTTAGGTTCCGTCGTGGCAATCATGGGCGGATCCGGAATGGGCAAAACAACGTTGCTCAAGCTTATCGGAGGCCTGCTTACCCCTCAGCGAGGCACTGTAATGTTTGCCGGTCAGAAGGTCGATACTTCGGATTCGGCAGCCCTCTATAAGATTAGACGAAGCATGGGAATGTTGTTCCAGTTTGGAGCACTCTTTACGGATATGACCGTATTTGATAACGTTGCATTCCCGTTAAGAGAACAGACGAATCTTTCAGAAGACCTCATCCGTTCTCTTGTCTTGATGAAGCTTGATGCTGTTGGTTTGCGAGGGGCCGCCTCTCTTTACCCGTCTGAAATTTCCGGAGGAATGAGCCGCAGAGTCGCTTTGGCAAGAACCATTGCTCTTGACCCTTTGCTCATTATGTATGACGAGCCATTTGCCGGGCTGGATCCTATTTCTATGGGCGTTACTTCCCAACTTATTCGAAAACTCAATGATGCTTTGGGTTCAACCAGCATTATTGTTACTCATGACGTGGCCGAGACTTTCGAAATTGCAGATTATGTTTATATGATTTCGAGCGGGAAAATCGCAGCCCAGGGTACCCCCGAAGAACTTCGTCATAGTCAAGATCCTTTTGTGGTCCAGTTTATCAATGGGTTGCCGGACGGCCCTGTTAAGTTCCAATATCCTGCACCGCCGTTTGCGAAAGATTTAGGACTTGAAGCATGAACATTTATAACAAAATAGCCAACCTCGGAGCCTGGAGTTTAGAAAAGGTGCAGGAACTTGGGAAGTTCGGCGTCTTCAGTTTTCGTTTGTTAAAGAATTTAGGTTTTGCCTTTACGAATTTTCAGTCAACCGTCCGCCAAATCTTCTTTGTTGGTAATTACTCACTTGTAATTATTCTCGTAAGCGGTCTATTTGTTGGCTTTGTTTTAGGGCTGCAAGGGGATTATGTTCTCTCCAGCTACGGAAGCGAACAGGCTCTGGGTGTTTTAGTGGCCCTTTCTTTGCTCCGAGAACTGGGCCCGGTAGTAACGGCGCTTTTATTTGCTGGCCGCGCAGGCACATCTCTGACGGCTGAAATCGGCTTAATGAATGCTGGCGAGCAGCTTTCTGCAATGGAAATGATGGGGGTTGATCCGGTTAAGCAAGTTCTCGAGCCTCGCTTTCTTGCAGTCGTAATCTCCATGCCTCTGCTGGCTATTTTGTTTTCTGCAGTAGGTATTATCGGAGGTTGGATAGTCGCCGTACCTATGATTGGATTGGACAGCGGCGCCTTCTGGTCTCAGATGCAAGCTGGTGTTGCTTTGTGGGAAGACATCGGCAACGGAATTTTGAAATCTTTCTTTTTTGGTCTTGCAGTTGGTTTAATTTCCTTGTATGAGGGCTATACTGCTCGTCCTACCCCGGAGGGTGTATCTCGAGCTACTACTAAGACCGTTGTTATTTCTTCACTGGTTGTGCTCGGGCTTGACTTCATGTTGACAGCCCTGATGTTTACTAGTTCTTAAGGTTGGCTTCTATATGCAAAATAATACTAAAGTTAACTTTCTCGTAGGCCTGTTCGTGTTGTTCGCGGCGGTAGGTCTTTTGTTTCTTGCTTTGCAAGCTTCTAACCTCACATCCTTTGCCTCCGGCAAAACTTACGAAGTAACCGCTTATTTTGATAATATCGGCGGCCTGAAAGTTAGAGCGCCAGTCAGGAGTGCAGGTGTTACAGTTGGAAGAGTTAAAAGCATCTCTTACGACAATCAAAAGTTCGAAGCTAAATTAGTGCTTGGTATAGAGAGCAAATTTCAGTTCCCTGAAGATACTTCAGCTAAAATTTTGACCAGTGGGTTAATCGGAGAGCAATATATTGGTTTGCAACCTGGTTCTGAAGAAGAAAATCTTAAGGACGGTTCACAAATCTTATATACCCAGAGTGCTGTTGTTCTCGAAAACCTCATTAGCCAGTTCCTCTTCAATAAGGCCGAGGAAAACAACGGGGCTAAGTAGGAGAAATTAGATGAAAAACAATAATAAATTTTTGGCGTTGACAGCGTTGGCAAGCGCACTTCTTTTAGGAGGCTGTGCTTCCGTCCCTGACAATGCAGGCTCAAATCCTAAAGATCCTTGGGAGGCGTTAAATCGTCAGACATTTGCATTCAACCAAGGTTTTGATACTGTAATTTCCAGACCTATTGCAAAGGGGTATCAATTTATTGCCCCCAAACCGGTTCGGGAGAGTTTTACACGAGCCTTCAAGAATTCCATGGAACCTGCCAACGCAGTTAATAATGTTCTGCAGGGCAAAGTTGAAGACGGCATCCTTTCTCTCTTTCGCTTAATGATTAATTCCACTGTTGGCGTAGCGGGACTTTTTGACGTTGCTCAAGAAGTCGGAATTGAACGCAAGGAAGAAGATGTCGGCCAAACATTAGCCGTCTGGGGTGTACCGAGCGGTCCTTACTTTGTTATTCCGATTTTTGGTCCTTCAACCGTACGCGACGGCGTGGCTTTAGTGCCTGAAATTTTCTTAGACCCAAATACTTATGTCGGCAGCCCGGTTGCTAAATGGTCATGGTGGGGCGGGAAGTATGTCAGCGCAAGAGAAAGACTTCTTCCAGTCACTGACATGCTAGAAAATACAATTGACCCTTACGTTGCCATGAGAAATGCTTATTTGCAGTCTCGCCAGGCTGCAATCCAAGACGGTGACGGTCCTACGGTTATCCCAGAGTCTTCCTTGCTCGATCCGTTTGCCGATGATGAGGAAGCAGACTCCAAAGCTGCTCCTACAAAGGAAGGTAAAAAATGAAAAATTTTGGAAAGTTATTAGTTACTTTTGTTTTGGCACTTTGTTCAGCAGTTTCTTTTGCATCTGTTGACTTAACAAAGTCTCCTGAGATAGTCGTTACGGAAGTCACGCAGGAGGTTTTGACAGAGATTAAAAACCATCCGGAACTTCAAAAAGAAGATCCTTCAGCCATCAATAATCTTGTTGATAAACACATTCTTCCTTATTCTGACTTTCCGCGTATGACACGCATGGCTGTCGGACCCCAATGGCGCAATGCAACGCCTGAGCAGAAAGAAGAAATTCAAACGCTTTTTAGGAAATTATTAATTGCGGTTTATTCCGGAGCATTGAAAGAAGCAGCGGATTATTCCATGCAGCTCGGCCGCAATAATATTAATCCGAACGAAAAAGTTGTAATTGTGAGAACAAAGCTCACCGCTTCCCAAAGAGAACCGATTCAGCTTGACTATCGTTTACTCAAAAATAAAAACAACGAATGGAAAGTATTTGACGTTAACGTCGGCGGCGTCTGGTTGGTTGAGAACTATAGAAGTCAATTTGCATCTGTAATTTCTAACGGCGGGATTCCAGGTCTTATTGCGGAACTCAAAAAGAAAGCCGTGAAATAAGATGAAGCTAAGCTGTAAGCAGATTACAAACGTAAACGCAATGGAAGTCCTCAGAGAGGGGCTAGAGGCGCTCAAGCGTTCAGACTTTGTTGTTGACTTATCCGGAGTCGAACGCATTGACAGTTCTGCAATTGCGGTCGCTCTGCGATGGAAGAAAGAAGCTCAAAAACTTGGAGGAGACCTTAAATTCATTAATGCTTCGGAGAATCTCAAGAAGCTTAGCGATCTTTATAACGTCTCCTCGTTGTTGATCTCGTCTTCACAAAAAGAAAGCTGAAGCGGAACCAAGAATCTAAACGCTCCGTTTCTCGGACAACTAAAAGCCAAGGCAGAAAAGCTTTGGCTTAATTTTTTTGAGCCGCTAATTAAACTGAACGGATTACTTAACCAATGGCAGCTTCAGGATGGGCAAGCCGATAAGCAGATGTTTGCCGAGATATGTCGTATGCTACGTTAATCCTTTCTTCTTAGGCATCCTCGGTATCCCTAAGAGCCAAGAAGAAGAGAAGATTTCGGGAGGTAATAAAGTCCATAATTGAGTCAAGTTACATTTAGTCTCAGTTGAAAAAAAATGAAAAAGTTTGTTCTTTTATCTTTTGCCTGTCTTCTGGTTACAGCTTTTGCCTCTGAAACATATGCAGCTAGACTCGGAGGAAGAGCAACCATTCGTCCCAGAAGCTCTGCTCCTAAAACCTATACTCCTCCCGCACGGGTATATCGTCCTAATCCGGCGGTTAGAAGACTCAATCAGAATCAAGCACAAGGCACTGCGCCTGTGCCCGTACCATTATTTATTCCTCCGATTCTGGGAATGAATAATCTTGAAAAGCTCACCGAGACATCTTACCTAGTCAAAACCGGTATAAGACGAAAAGACGACGAAGTCACCTTCTGGATGCTTAATAATAAAGAGAGCAAGGAAAGCAAGTCCGCAAAAATCCAGTACAAATTAAATTGCGCTACACGGCAGTTCACCATTCTTGCAGGGGCGACATACTCTGAACCAATGGGAAAAGGAAAGGAGCTGTCTAAAGGTCGGGTGAACGATAAACCTCATGCAATTCCAACGGGAACAGTTATAGACTATCTCCATGGCAAGCTTTGCAAGAAACCGGCAACAAATCCGGTTCCTGCTACACCTGCTAAATAAGAAAATTAGAAACTCTGCTCTGTTAAAAGATCATCGCAATGCAGAGCAGATTCCTCTATAGCCATCTTCTAAAAGAAGAAGAGGAGATTTTGTTTATTAAGCTGGCAAGAACAATCCGATTAAGGACGAGGAGCATTGGATTGAGTAGTGAAAATAATAAAGCCAGCAGTTGTATATGTGACAAATCTTTCTCAGTAAAAGTACGACTCAAATAGAAAATTGAGTTTTTCTGATCTCATGGCCCGAAAAGCCCGTAAATTCAGGCATCCCAATCCACACTAAACTATGCAAACCCCAATTATCATGGCTTTGCGCAGTTTGTAAAATCAGTCTAGAAAATCCAAACCATAATTAATTTGAACAGATTTGCAAGAAGTGGCCGAGATTTTTCTTTTCTACTTTTGGATACATATAGCGAGTTGAGGCACTTAGCATCTGTCTTAAAGCTGAGGAAGATTGATGAAAAGAACAAAAATAATAACTTTTGGAATTTTCTTGTTTACCGTATCTATGACAGCAGGTGCAACGGCTCTTCCCTTAGAGGACTTAAAGGATGCCTGCAACGGTCCCGCAACTTCTGCTAATAGTCTAGCCTGTATCAAATTAAGCCGGACTTTGTTGAAAGCTAACCGAGTTTTTCTTGCCTTAAGCTACGCGCATAAAGGAGCGAAATCCGGTAATCCGGACGCTATGTATATTGCGGCAAAGATTTATGTCTCTCGATGGAAAGAACTGGGCATTACCTATCAAGAAGGGTTGAAGTACTCTCAGGCATTGGCCAAAGACAGTTGTGAAAAAGGCAGTGGTGAGGGCTGTAGCTTGTACGCCTACAACCTTCCGGTAAACGACACTAACAACAAAGTAAAGAACTGGAAACTTGGCTGTGAAAGAAAATCTGCCGTAGGATGCTTTTTTCTTGCTAATTATCAAGATCGAATTGAGAATTTAAGGAAAGCCTGTGAATACAGTGAAAGTGACTCTACGCTTGGCAGTAACTTTTGTCTTGATTATGCCGAGGCATTAGAAAAAGATTCAAAGAGCAAAAAAAGCCGATATTCAAGAAGCATTTGACAAGGCCTGTACTCTTGGTTATCGGTATGGCTGTTATAAAGCGGCATCGCTTCGTGAGGAACAAAAGGATCCAGAAACCGAATTGCTTATTCAGCAGTATGGAAAAGTATGCATTCCTGTACCAGGTTTGTGGTCTCAAAAATATTACAACGATGCTTGCAAAAGGTTGGAAGAGCTAAAGAAAAAATAAAACCGGACGACATACTGCACCGAAATAAAGGATGAGCCACATGGTACCTTCCAATTAATTGCCGGAGATATCTTAGGTGAAAATCAATAAACGATGTGAAGTTGGTCTTAGAGGCAACGCCAAGGTTGCTTAATTATTGTAAGAGACACGGGAACTAGTACTGGTTAGAGAATCGTGGCGCAGTCATCAAAAAAGACTTGATTGCTCCACTTTTTTTATTTTCCTAGGAAGATTTTTCTGCTCTGCATTAACGGCTTGGAAAAAAGTTCTATTTGGTTGTTGTATTTTTTTAAATTATCAGCCCATAGAAAAAAATTATCGAGTTCATACGATATTTAGAGACACCGTTTTTCGGTTATGAATGTGAAGAACTTTATTTAAACAAATAAGCAAAGTCTCTAAGTAGCAGAGTTTGGATTGGAAATGTTGAAATTTTCTAAAATAAACAAAGGGTTCGGACCTTATAGAGATAGGGAAAATACGGGGGGGGAAGTATTTTAAGTCTTAGATTTAGTTGAAAACTCTAGCCTTTTAGTAGGAGAATAGTTAAAAATTAATACAAAA
>SKEB01000318.1_pt1 | contig 49249 bp, 41 predicted proteins | sample 4826561 | NCBI WGS metagenome assembly SKEB01 (sample SAMN11008820, study PRJNA524170) | human gut metagenome | biome: Human fecal sample; material: Feces; isolation source: fecal sample from pouch patient p17 | host: Homo sapiens | place: Israel: Tel-Aviv | collected 2016-03-29
AACCACCTGTTCGTACATAAGCGTCGATTGAAAAAAGAAAAGAAAATAAAAAAAGAGAGAAAGCATTCATAAAATAACTTTCTCTCCAATCGACTTAATTGCCAACAACACTACTTGACAAAGAGCCAATAAAATGAGAACTAGTGGTCTTAAAATCATTTATCGGATAATCGCTGAGAAGTTTTCAGTTAAGGCTTTGGTTACTTTTTCCATCGCTTTATTCACTTCTTCATCTGTTAAAGTGGCTTCAGGATTTGTAAATGTTAGTGAATAAGCCAATGATTTGAAGCCTAGATCGATATTTTTACCTTGATAGACATCAAAGATAGCTACATCACTTAAGAATCTACCAGCAGCTTGTTTAATGACACTGATAACTTCTTGGTTTGAAATCTTTTCTGATACTAACATCGCAATATCACGTGACATGGATGGGAATTTAGAAACTGGTTTAAAGCTAAACTTGCCAAATGATGCCGCAATTAACGCTTCAACATTTAATTCTGCGACATAAGTTTCTGGAATGTCGTAAGCTTTAGCAGTCGTTGGATGGACTTGGCCAACAAAGCCAATTAATTCTTCCCCTAAGTAGATATAGGCACTTCTACCTGGATGTAAATCCTTCATGTTTTGCGCGCGTTCATATTTAATTTCATCAGCAACACTTAACTTTTCAAATAATTGATCTAAAATACCTTTTGCATGGTAGAAATCAACTTTTTCATTTGCTGTTTGCCAATCTTTAGTCTGCCATTGTCCACTTAAAGCAAAAGCAATATGGTTTTCTTCAAAAGGCAAGTTTTTCTTAGGATTTTCATTTTGATAGAAGACACGACCAACTTCATATAAGGCGATTTGGGTATTTCTTCTAGCTACATTATATTGCACATCATCAAGTAACCCACTGATTAGATTCATGCGTAATACACTACGATCCTCAGTCATTGGCCAGTCTAGACGTGTCACGATGCTATCCTTAAATGTAAATTGTTTAGATTTTTCTTCAGTCGTTAATGCATAACTGATTGCTTCGTTTAATCCATCGCCTTCTAATAAAGTGCGAATTTTTCGTAAAGCTTTTTGCTCAGGAGTTAAGCTTCCTGCAACTGTTTCTCCACTAGGTAGTGTTGAAGGAAGTTGATTGTAACCATATATACGCGCCACTTCTTCAATTAAATCAGCTTCAATGCTGATATCCCAACGTCTTGGTGGCACATTCACTTGATAAGCTGTTTCGTTGCGCTCAAAAGTAAAACCAAGGGCTGTAAAAATTTCATCAACTTGGTCAACTGTTAAATCAGTTCCAAGATATTGATTGATACGTTCTAATTTGACAGCTACTGTTACATCTTTCGCATCCACACTTGAGCCAACGACTGCCCCGGCTAGGACTTCTCCTCCTGCTAATTGTTGAATCATCGCAGCGGCAAAGTCACAAGCTTGACTCACAGTTGCACGGTTAATACCTTTTTCAAAACGCGCAGATGATTCACTACGTAGATTAAAGGCTTTAGATGCTTTACGAATCGCAATAGGTTCAAATAAAGCAGCTTCTAAGGCAACGGTTGTAGTTGATTCAATAATTTCAGAATCTCTCCCCCCCATGACCCCTGCTAAGGCTACAGGCTCTTTTCCGTTGGTAATAACGATTTGTTCTGGCGTTAGTTCACGTGTTTCGTCATCTAAAGTAACTAGGGTTTCACCAGCTTTCGCACGACGAACAACAATTTCTTGACTATTTAGACGATCGTAGTCAAAAGCATGTAAAGGTTGACCAAATAGCATGAGTACATAGTTTGTTACATCGACAACATTATTAATTGGGCGAATTCCCGCATTCATTAAACGGTTTTGTAGCCATTGAGGACTCGGCGCAATTTTCACATTTTCAATGACACGAATTTGGTAACTTGGGGCATCATTTGTATCTTCTACGCTAACTTTGATTTTATCACTAGCTAATTGATTACTTTCGACTAACGATAGGTCTTTGAATTGTGGTGTTTGACGATAAATGGCGCCAACTTCATAAGCCACCCCACGCATACTTAAAGCATCTGCACGGTTTGGGGTAATAGATAGTTCGATTAAATCATCATCCATATCTAAATATTTAAAGACTTGATCTCCACAAACGGCGTCTTCAGGTAAGTATTGAATTCCTTCTGAATATTCTTTTGGAATGACGTTGTCCGTATAGCCGATTTCTTGTAAGGAACAAATCATACCATTGGAAACTTGGCCACGCATTTTACCTTTTTTAATTTTGACATTTCCAGCAATTCTAGAGCCTGGTAAAGCAACAATCACTTTAATGCCGGCTTTGACATTTGGTGCGCCACAAACGATTTGAGATAATTCTTCTTCACCAATATCTACTTGGCAAATAGATAGATGGTCAGAATCAGGATGTGGCACGCATTCTTTTACTTCACCAACGACAATTTTTTTCAACCCATCCATTGGTCTTGTTGCTGCTTCGACTTCGATACCAGTTAATGACATTTGATCGGCTAATTCTTTCGCAGTGACTTTTGATAAATCTAAATATTCGTTTAACCATTTATATGAAACTAACATTCACTTACTCCCCCTTAAACTGACTGATAAAGCGCAAATCATTAAGATAGAAGTTACGGATATCATTGACTCCATAACGTAACATGGCGATGCGGTCTGGTCCTAAACCAAAAGCAAAACCTGAGTAAACTTCAGGATCGATTCCTGACATCTTCAAGACATTTGGATGCACCATACCTGCCCCTAAAATCTCAATCCAACCGGTGTGTTTACATACGGAGCAACCTTCACCACCACATTTGAAGCAACTAACATCGACTTCAACACTTGGTTCAGTAAATGGGAAATAGCTTGGACGTAAACGAATTTTGCGATCTGCACCAAACATTTTTTGCATAACTTCTTCTAATGTTCCTTTTAAATCAGCCATTGTAACATTCTTATCAATCACTAATCCCTCAATTTGATGGAATTGATGAGAGTGAGTCGCATCATCAGTATCACGACGGAATACTTTACCTGGTGAAATCATGCGTAATGCCCCTTTAGAGAAATCGTGTTTTTCCATGGTGCGCGCTTGTACCGGTGAAGTATGGGTACGAATTAAAATTTCATCAGAGATATAAAAAGTATCCTGCATGTCACGAGCTGGGTGATCTTTTGGTAGATTCATGCGTTCAAAGTTATAGTGATCTTGTTCCACTTCGAATCCTTCGACCACTTCGTAACCCATCCCAACAAAGATATCTTCAATTTCTTCAATAATTTGCGTTAATACATGACGTGTCCCTTGTTTCATTGGTTTCCCTGGTAAGGTCACATCAATTGTTTCATCTTCTAAAGCTTTTTGTAAGGCTAGTTGTTCTAATAATTCTTTCTTTGCTTCAATTTCTTTCGTGATAATATCACGAATTTCATTGGCAAAACTACCTACTTTCGGACGTTCTTCAGCAGATAGATCTTTCATGCCACGTAAAACTTCAGTGATTGGTCCTTTTTTACCTAATGTTTCTACGCGAATTTGGTTCAAACCAGCTAATTCTTTTGTTTCTTCAATTTTAGCCAAAGTCTCATGTTTGAGTGCTTCTAACTTTTCTTGTAAAGACATCAAAATTCCTCCTATAAGTTGAATCTATCAAAAAATATTGATTGAAATGAATATTAGAGCGTTGATAAAAATAAAAAACTCGCTCCTATTGAAAGGAACGAGTTGTCGTGTTACCATCCTAATTCGTAAAAGCAAATATAGTCTTTTACGCACTTAATTCGTTAACGATAAAGTTTACCGACCTAGATAACCTAGATTGACTAGAAAGTGAACTTCGCTTATTCGCCCAGCCCTTGCTTTCAGTCTATGGCAAGTCTCCCTGTTTCTGCTTGAAATAAGTTACTCTTTTTCATCATTGTCTTTTTTGATATTTAACTAATGAATAGTTTACAAGAGATTCTTTTAAATTGCAAGCAAGAATCAAAGTTTAAAAATAGTTAAATTTATTTTTTGGCAAAGACTTCAATTTCTACTAAGTGTTCAGGATCAATTAGTTGTTTGCGTAGGCTCTTCATTGCCACCTTGAAAAAGTCCTGAAATTGCTGCCCAAATATTGGCAAAGAAACTCTTGATTTTTTCCCATAACCCTTGGGATTTTGCTTCAAGTTCATTCTTTAAATTAGATAAATCAATTTCTTTACTCAAGTCTTTAAAAATATTTTTTTGATTCAGCATTGTTAGTAAATCAATAATTTTATTGACCTGTTCTTTGGTTAAGATATCTTGTAACCCTTGATTTTCTAGAGCTTGATTAACGGCTTGGGTAACAGTATCCTTATCAATTTTTTGACCTTCCGAAGCTGCTTTAGCTAGTAATTCTTTAGCTTCTTCTTGGGCCGCATTTAGTTTTTCATCAGAATAACCAGAGACATTTTGATTTTCTTGGGTGATGTCATTTAAGACTTTCATTTCTTCTTGAGCCGCTTGTGTCCGTGTAGTATCTACTGTGCCGCCAGCTTCTTTTACGATTTTATACACACCAGCTAAGGCACCCGAACCATCGATTGGAATCACAGAAGCCACTGTAATTTTGGCATCGGTAATTCCTGCTGTTTGAGCCGCGTTTTTATATTGATTGGCTGTGATTGAGGTAATATTTGCAGGAGTGGCAATTTCTACTTCAATTCCCTCACCTTTTTCTTTTGTTTCTAAATGAACGGATGAATAGACTTTCCATTGTGCATTAAAGTCAGTTTTAGAAATATAGTTCATTAAATCATTACCATCAGTTGTGTAAATCGGTACTTCTTTCACTTGCCCGAGTGAATTTAAGGTTTGTTGTTTTTGATCGTCTGTTAACGCATTTCCTAAAGCAATAGCATTGATTGAATCAGGGACATTGCTTGTATCAGCTGCTACATACTTAGGGATAGTCAAACCAATTCCACCAATAAGCAAGGCACAACATAGTAATCTTTTATTCATAATTAAAATCATCCTTTTGCTTTTTTTTTACAATATAGCGCGTATATCGTTTATTGTCAGTAAGCTAGTTGAAAAAATTACCAAAAATTTAGAAATCTAATATTTTTTGATGTGTGAGTAAAACTAATTTTCTCTCGCTAACTGGTAATTGTAAGGCTTGACTTAAGGCTTGGCTATAAAGTTTAAGCTGACCATAATAACGTTCTTTGGCGGTTTCTTCAATATTATTTTTAAAATAGTCTGTCTTAAAATCAAAAAGAATAATTTGTTCATTTTCGATAAAATAGCCATCAACTACACCATGAACAAGCATGTGTGATTCTTTTTCATCGAAGTCTTGGAAAATTTCAGTCGCTTCTTTTAACATCGCAAAAGGTACTTCTCGTTTTAAGGACTGAGCATTTTGGATGACTCTTTGCCCTAATGTTGATTGGAAAAACCATAATATATGCTGATAAGGTATTTTTGAGATTAGTTTTTCATCAAGAATCTGATTTTCTTTTAGTCTTTGTACTAATTGGTGTAAGGAATCTAGTGTAATAGGTTGTGTGACATCAATTAATTGCAATAACTTGTGAGTCGCACTGCCAATTTCAGCACCCGTAATTTTAACTTCTTGCATAAATCTAGGTATCGCTAATTCATTTGAAGTTTTACGATAGCCTTGTGTTTCTTGTTGCCAACGATTTTGCCAAACTAATTTATTTAGTTTTTCCTCATCCGGATCTTCGTATAATCGCTTCAACTCAGAAACGGACTGATAACTAGCTGTTTTGGTCGATAATGGATAATCATAAGCTTTGGTCATTTGCTGGATATATTCATCTAAAGCTTGATGATTCGTTGTTTCTTGCTGACTCGTCTCAGCTAAACTTTCAGGTGTATTTTGTTCTGGTGCGACAAGTTGATCAGCTTGGTAAAAATGAATGCCGAATTTAGCTGGATGTTGAATGGTCATGGCTGTTGCAATTGATTCATCTACTTCTTTGGCAAATGACTCATGGCGAATTAAACAATAGCCAATCCAGTTGATAAAAGTATCTGCATTTAATCTAAGCATCGGACTTAATACGGTGTTTTCTTGCATTGCCGCCTTTTGCCACTCATTTAGCATGGATTCTTTATCTTTGACGGTTCCGACTAAATATAATTTTTGTTCAGCACGGGTCAAAGCAACATATAATTTACGCATTTCTTCAGAGAAAGCTTTTTGTTTTTTCAATTGATTAATGACTAGATAAGGTAAAGTTGGGTATTGAATCTCTTGCTCATCTAAAAATTTCGTCCCCATCCCTAATTTTTCTTCTAGAATGTATGAATTTTTGAAGTCTTGTTGATTAAATTTCTTGGCTAAATCTACCACAAAACATACTGGAAACTCCAAACCTTTACTTTGGTGGATAGTCATAATTTGTACGGCATTTTCTTTGATTTCACTAACAGGCTTTGCTAAATCATGTTCTTTTTCTTGCATGATTTGAATAAAACGAATGAATTGATAAAGGCCCTTAAAACTACTTTGTTCATAAGACTTGGCACGACTAATAAAGCTGAGCAAATTCATTTGACGTTGCACTCCAGAAGGCATACCACCGACAAAATCTAAAAAGCCCGTATCTTGATAAATGGTCCAAAGTAGGTTTTCTAATGAATCACGCTTAGATAGATTTCGCCACTTGAGTAACTGTTGATAAAAATGAGCAATCTTTTCTTGATAGTCGCTACTTATTGATAAATTCTCTAAGAAAGCATCATAAAAACGTTCTTTCTTACTATTAATTCTTATTTGAGCTAGTTGTTTTTCATTTAAACCAACGATTGGACTTCGAAGCACAGCTACAAAAGGAATATCTTGTAACGGATTATCAATGATTTTTAATACCGCTAGAATCGTTTGGACCTCTGTAGCTTGGAAATAATTTTGGGCATCGGCTAATTGGACCGGAATATTTTTTTGCGCAAATATATCCAATAAATGGAGATGGTTTTTTCGCGTTGAAGATAAGATGACGCAATCACCATAAGTAATGTCACGAAATTTCTTTTGTTTTTTATCGTAAATTTGAAATTTTTGTTCGATTAACTCTTGGATTTTATTCGTAATCACGTGAAATTCACCTTGTGTCTTATCATCAATTCCAAATTCATCTGCCATATCATCATCAAGTTCGGCTTGTTTTTCATATATCAGAAGCTCGGTATGAAAATCTTTACTTGATGGAAAAGCCGTGAAGCCGAATTTTAATTGAGCTGCTTCATCATATTCGATTTGTCCGACTTTTTGATCCATTAATTGTTCAAAAATTAAATTCGTAAAGTCTAATACTTCTTTTCTAGAACGGAAATTTTCAGCTAAGATAATGCGACGTCCACCCTCGTCATGCGCAAATTGTGTATATTTTTCGATAAAAAGTGTTGGATCAGCTTGACGAAAGGCGTAAATGGATTGCTTAACATCCCCTACCATAAACATATTCCCAGGATTTTCGGCTTTTCGCACATAAGTAATAATCGTTTCTTGTAGGCGATTCACATCTTGATATTCATCTACTAAGACTTCATCAAAGGTTTGGCGATAATAATCACTTGCAATACTTACACCATCGACTTCATGACGTAAAATTGCTAAAGCGAAATGTTCTAAATCATTGAAATCCAGGACACTCTTTTGCCGTTTTAATTGCGAAAATTCTACCATAAATTCTTTAGTCAGACTCACCGCAATTTTGATCATTTCTTGACTTTTAGCAATTAATTCTAGCGTTAACTCAGGATCTGTTGGCCAAGATTTTTGCGCATTTCCGAGTAATTCTTTCGCCATTTCGCGATAAGACTTCGCTAATTGTGCCTGGTCATAGTCATCATGGTCTTTTTTCACTGTTGTAAACCTTGCAAACTTCATATTTTGAATTTGTTCAAAAGCTTGGGTCAATTGGTTTTGTTTTAGGCTTTCGATAGGTGCTTGGATCATTGCGATATCGTCTTTTAATAGCTGTTCGACTTTTTCCAAACTAGTATATTCAATCATCGTTAGGGCTTGCTCAAGGTATTTGATCATATCTGCTAAAAGAGAGAGAATATATGGTTTCGTGTATTCATTAAAGATTGGATAGTCTTCTAGCGTTTCAACTGGTTTATAACTTTCAACCATATGATTTAACCATTTATCAGGGTTATCATTGGCTCGACTAAAACGATATAAATCCAAAATGAGGCGTAACATTCCCTCATCAGAACGGTCATTTGCAAATTGTTGGACGAATTGATAAAAGGATGCATCTTCATTTTCATAATGGCGACTAATGACATTTTCAAGGGCTTCATCCATCAATAAAGTCTGTTCTGTCTCATCGCTAAGCAAACGAAAATTAGGATCAAGATCAATTAAATAGTAGTATTTGCGAATAACCGATAAACAAAACGAGTGTAAGGTAGAGATATGACTCGTCGGTAAGTTCATTAACTGTTGACTAAAATGGGCTCGCTTTTGTTCATCTGACTCAGCATTAATGGCATCTTGTAGCGCTACTTGAATCCGTTCTTTCATTTCATTGGCTGCAGCTTCAGTAAAAGTCACAATTAATAAGCGGTCAACGTGGCTACTAAGTTTAAGCTTTTCAATTACCCGTCGTACCAAAACAGTCGTCTTACCTGAGCCAGCCGAAGCACTGACTAATATATTATCTCCACCATCAAAAATCGCTTGCCACTGGGTATCAGTAAATAATTCATTATTAGGTTTTAAAGGAATATTAGGCATTTGGAGCATCCTCTTTCGTTAATATTTCGTCACGCACTGCTTTTTCAATGATACGATAACGATTTTCTGGTAATAAAGCATCAAATTGACAAATACTCTTAAATGGACAAGTTTGACAAGCACGTTTATTGTTGTGTAACGATGGATTAATTTCAAGTTTCCCTTCATAAATGGTATTTCCAGCTTGTTGCATATTCCGATGATTGATATCAAATAGCTGTTTCATTTCATCATTTGTATAGAATTTATTTTTACTTTGGGAAACAATTCCAAGCTGACCATCTTTATTTTTACGTAATGGAAAGACATAAGAATTTTCCTTGTTTTCTAATTGTGCATCCATTACTTCAAAAGCTTGTTCTTCACTAATAAAAAGTCCTTCATACTTGTATTTTTTAAGCAAATCGGTTTCTGTTGCTTCTTCAAATTTTCTTTTTGGACGGTAAACATGTAAATAATACGCGCCCAATGGTTTAATGTCATCACGCTTTAATTCCTCTTTCACATAGTTTATAGCCACTTCTAGATAAGTAATTAACTGCATCGAAAGACCGTTATAGAATTCAGTCAAATCAAATTGCTTGTTGCCAGATTTATAATCAACCACACTAACATAAGCTTCTTCAGGACGATTGAAAAGATCAATCCGGTCAATTTTTCCACGTAAATGTAAATGGTGATTGTCATGTAAATCAATTGTCAGACCTTTTGCATGAGCCTCACGAGTGCCAGCTAAATGACCAAATACAAGTTCTGTTTGTTTAAATTGCATTAAGCCACGTTCTTGTTGGTTACGAATGACCCAGTACATTTGTTTAATGGTTTTTTCTAATTGTTGACGAATATAAACCATCCGTTTTGACCTTGCAAAGATTTCGTAACGACTATCACCTAACAATTTGATTAATACCTTTTCTAAAATTTCTGCTTGCTTTTCTTGTGTTAAAGGCTCTGTTTGTGAAATAATTTGTTGCACGATTTGGTCTAAAGCATCATGAAAGTAACTACCAGTTAATGCAGGACTTAGTATTTGTTCTTGGCGTTCTCTAACCTTTAAGCCATAATTCAAGAAATAGCGATATTGGCAAGAATAGAAAGTTTCCAAACTAGAAATAGAGCTATATAAATTGTTTTGATATAACTGCGATGGTTGTTCAGGTGCCAGAGATGTGGCTGTATTATGATAGTTTAAACTACGAAAGATTTGTTTTGCTAATGTTGCTTGATTAGACTTAAGCAAGTAATCTTTGAGTTGTTCCCAAACAGTTGGCAGCGCTTGTTTTGATTCTTGTGTGAGTCGATATAAGACATTTAATTGACGAATCAAAGCACGTGGGCTCACAAGATAATCACTTGGAGATACTTGTGGTTGAATCGCGGTATAAGTCTCAATATTTAAGTTTAATTGTTTGGCCAAACGAGAAAGGTAAAAAGATGGTTTTAAATTTTGGCTATTATCATAATTCATTGGATAGGATAAATAGACCCGTTGCGAGCCACTTAACCAGGCATTATAGGCGATGAAACTCTCTTTAAGGCTTTGTGACTTACTATTTGCACCTAATTGTTGCGCATGCTCTAGTTGGTTTGCTAAAATATCTCGCTCTTCATCTGATAATAACGTTTTATTCTCAAATTTTCGTGGAAAGGCCCCTTCTTTTAACCCTAAGATAAAACTTACTTTTGTCTGATTGGCGCGAATCAACTCTAAACGGTTCACTTTCAGTTGATCAATGGTTGCTGGAATTTGACTAAACTCATAATTATCAATGGCACTAAATAAAATAGATTCGAATAAGTCCAAATCAAATGGTGTATCTTTATAAATATCATAAAATTGGTCAAAGATATCCATTAAGGCTTGCCAAGACTGTTCATGTAATCTTGCCTTTTCTAAATGCCCATTAGCTAGTTCTTCATCTCTAAAATAAAGAATTTCACGATCAATATGACAGTCGATGAACCATTGATAAAGTGTTGTGATAGCTTCTCCAAAAGTTTGGAATGATTTGAGTTTTTGAACAAAAGGTGTCACATTTTGCTGAAAGGCTCGTCTCAACTGATTAACTTGTAATTGTAAAGATTTGATTTCTTCACTAATATCCTTTTCATCTTCGAAATTATAATGTGGGAGTACCCAATCCTCCTCTTTTACCCAGTCATTTCCTTGATAATGATAGGCTAAAACAACATTTTCTAACTCATCAATCATTCGTCGCATTTGTAAATGACCAAGTTGCAAATCTTCTTGTTCTAATAAATCATCAAGGGTAAAGAGTTCCGTTTTGAAAAAGTGCAGGACATCTGTGAAACGAAAATGATATTTATGAAAAGCAAAAAGCGATTTTAAAAGATCAGTTAAAGGATGTTGATTCATCAATTGAGGCGTATCAACAAAAAATGGAATCCCCGCCTCATCAAATGTGTATTGTAAAAAAGGCTGATAAATAGATAAATCAGGAGCAAAAATCTGGATATCTCTTAGACGCAAATTTCCTTGCTCTTGCTGTATAAGCTGTTTAATTTTGACTGCCACTCTTCTTAACTCTTCTTGTGGATTTTCTACCCGAGCAATTGAAAAAGTTTGTGCCTGTGATACATCAAATTGACCGGTTTGATTGGCATTCATCCATATTTGATGAATGGTTTGTTGCCATTCATTCGCGGGTTCTTTCACTTTTTCATCCAGTAAGATTTTACATTGATTTTCTTTTGCTATTTCAATTAAACGCTGACAAGTCAGGCTCGTTGGATAAAAGACATCTAAAGGACTGAAAGCCTTTTTTGGATTATCGATGAGTAAATCAATACAAAGCTGTCCATAGTTCATGAAATGTTGTAATAATTCAAATTCCTCACTGGTGAAGTCTGAAAAGCCCGTAACAATAAATAAGGTATGACCAAACTCTGCTTTGAGTTGTTGCTTTTCATTTACTGTTAATTTTGTAGACGTTTCACTTGATAATTCAGCTAATATGTTTAGAAATTGCTGATAAACAGTTTCATAATGGAAATCAAAATCTAGACATTTTTGGACAAATGCTTGATAGATGATTTGTAATTCGGCTAGTTTGTCCGCTAATTCAGCATGCTGTGTGGATTCATTTGATACTTGTAATTGTTGCATTTGAATTCGACCATTTTCAAATTCGTTAAATAAGTCTAGTACTTGCTGAATAAACCCTTGATTCATGATTTCACCACGATAAATACGTAATTGCTCACTCGTTTCAATCAATACCTGACGTAAAATCATTTCTTTCGTTACGGATTGTAGCGGATGATGAATGGCTACAGGAAGTTTTTGGGTATAAAACCAAGCTAATCGTTGAAAACTAAAAATTTGTAAATTCGTACTTGAAAATTCACGAGTGTTTTCAAGTTGTTGATAAGCTTTTAATATTTCAATTTCGCGTTCAAATTTATTATAGTTAGGCACAATGAAAATAACTTGATGGTTAGGCTGTGCTAAATGTTGCTGTGCTTTTTGCATTAAGCTTGTTAAATGATTGCTTGTTCCATCGCCATAAATAAACTGCAAAGTCAAAAGAACCACTCCTTTTGCGATAATTACTATTTACGATTATTATACCATAATACTTAATGGAAACGTGCGTACGAGTTATACAAAATCATACTTTTGATTTATTTCTAATTATATGTTAGTTGTGTTATAATTAAATCATCAAATATATCGAGGTGGATAAAATGAATACCTTTTTTAAAACCATCCAAGTAAATCAACTATTTCTTGGACTTGCCTATATTATCTTAGGGTTACCATTAATCATTGCTCCAAAAAACTCTTTACAGTTAGTGATTACAATTTTATCACTTGTCTTATTATTCTTTGGTGCCAAAAATTGTTATAATGCCTATCGCTTTAAACAACGAATGGGTTATTATGATAGTCGCATGAGTAGTGGGGTTGGTTTGTTGATTGCAGCATTAGTGGTCTTTTTCTTATCAAAATTATTACTTTCTTTCTTACCTTTTATTATTGGTTTGGGCGTATTGATTTCTGGTATTAGTCAATTAATGATGAATCTCAACATTCAACAAGCAGTCGGTCATCATATCGGCAGCATCATTTATAGTATTTTAATCATCATTGCTGGCTTAACCATTTTGTTAAATCCGTTTACAGGTGTTTTAGTGGTTATTCAATTTGGTGGTGCTATTCTAATTGTGATGGGTATTACAGCGATTATTAATCATTTTCGTTATAAAAATTCAAATATCTTTTAAGGAGAAGCCTTCTTTTTTAGAGGGCTTTTTTTTTGATGAAATGAACTTGAAATTTTCAAGAAACTATTCTATTCTAAAGCTAATAAGGCATGAATTGAAGGAGTTGAAAAAATGGAAACCACATTCCATGAAAACCGCTTTGTTGGCTTACTCTTGACTTTTATTGGCGGGGGCATTGATGCATTTACGTATTATCATTTCAATACTTTCGCTGCCACACAAACAGGTAATCTCGTGTTAGCGATTATCGATGCTGTTAAGGGTGAATTTACTTTAGTAGGCGAGAAATTATTATCCACCCTCTTTTTCTTTTTAGGGATTATCTTGACGAAATTTTTAGTAAGCTATTTTCGCAAAAAAAATCATCCATTTTGGCGTCTAGGCATTCTATATTTTGAAACATTAGTATTTTTTATGTTAAGTTTGTTTATTGTAGACTTGCCGATTACCGTGATTACCATTATTATTTCGTTTGCTACGGCGATGCAATGGTGTAGTTTTGAACGGATTAACGGTATGAGTTATACCAGTATTATGACTACCGGTAATTTAAAATCAATGGCAACTAATTTATTCGATTATCTTGAGCATGGGAAAGAACAAAATCTACGTCAATTTTTCCATTATTTATTTGTTGTCATGTCATTTTTTGCTGGGGCTTTCACCATTGCCTTACTGAGTCATCATTATCATTTTAAAGCGATTCGGTTAACTGCTTTACTATTCTTTGGTTTAGCGCTTAGCCAAACGTACCAAATGTTCAGATTAAGAAAAATCATGAATCCATAAAAAAGAAGAAGCTCATTGTTTTCAGAGCTTCTTCTTTTTTTTATTATGCTAAGTAGTTCGCCACTTCATTTAATGCATCCGGAATACCTGCTGGATTTTTACCACCAGCTTGGGCCATATCAGGACGGCCACCACCGCCACCACCAACTTTTGGTGCAATAGCTTTAATTAAGTCACCTGCTTTAATTCCTTTTTCTAAGCCATTTGGACTTACGGCAGCTAATAGATTCACTTTATCATCATTTTCTGTCGCTAAAACTAACACATCAGAAATGGCTTTTTGCTTCCATTGGTCGGCAAGTTGACGCAATTGATTCATATCCTTCACTTGCACTTTAGCAGCAATATATTTCACATCATTAACAACTTTGACATCTTTAAAGACATCGCTCGCTTGTTGGTTTGCTAATTTGCTTGCCAGTGCTTCATTTTCTTTTTGTACTTCACGTAATTGTTGTTGAAGTTGTTCTACTTTTGTTGTAGCTTCTTTATATTGTGGTGCTTTCACTAAACTTGCAATTTGTTTTAAGATTTGCTCTTGATTTTCAAGCAATTCATAAGCTGCTTTACTTGTTACGGCTTCAATACGACGCACACCGGCTCCGATACCTGATTCAGCAACAATTTTGAAGATACCAATTTCTTCAGTATTTGACACGTGATTTCCACCACATAATTCAATAGACCAGTCAGACACATTCACCACACGTACAAATTGGCCATATTTTTCGCCGAATAAAGCCATCGCGCCCATTTGTTTAGCAGAATCAATATCTGTTTCAATGGTTACTACAGGTAAAGCTTCCCAAATTTTCTCATTCACAATGCGTTCCATGCGAATTAATTCTTCGGGGGTTACTTGACCAAAATGCGTAAAGTCAAATCGTAAATGATCCGGTGTTACAAGAGAACCCGCTTGATTGGCATGGCTTCCTAACACTTCTTTTAATGCTTTGTGTAAAAGGTGGGTTGCAGTGTGATTTTTGATAATACGGTTGTGACGAGCTTTATCGACTACTAATTGGTAAGTTTGCCCCACAGTTAATGCTTCTTTTACTTCAAGTGCATGTAAGAATTGGCCATTTGGTGCTTTCTTGACATCAGTTACATGAGCGACCACTTGTCCACTGCCATCGATAATATCTCCGGTATCAGCAATTTGTCCACCCATTTCAGCATAGAATGGTGTTTGTGCAAAAATAGCTTGGACTTCACCTTCAGATACACTGTCGACAATCGCTTCGTCTTGAATGAGGACTAATAATTCACTTTCAGCTTCTAATACTTCATAACCGACATATTCACTTTCAACTTTAATATCAGTCAATAAGGCAGACTGAACTCCCATAGATAATTCTTTGCTACGAGCATTACGCGCACGTTCTCTTTGGGCTTTCATTTCTACTTCAAATCCCGCATGATCAATCTTAAATCCTTCATCACTGGCAATTTCTTCCGTTAATTCAACAGGGAAACCATAAGTGTCATATAGACGGAAAATATCACTACCTTGTAAAGTATCTTCGTGATTTTCTTTTAATTGGGCGATGACTTGGTTTAAGATGGCTAGACCTTCATTGATTGTTTCGTGGAAGCGTTCTTCTTCGTTTTTGATAACTTTTTCAATGAAGTCTTTTTTAGCAAGAACTTCAGGATAGTAGCTTTCCATAATTTTTCCAACAACTGGGACTAATTGATATAGAAAAGCTTGCTTAATGCCTAGTTTTTGACCATGCATGACCGCACGACGTAATAAACGACGTAAAACATAACCACGGCCTTCATTTGATGGTAAGGCTCCATCGCCAATCGCAAAAGATAAAGCACGAATATGGTCAGCAATCACTTTAAAGGAAATATCTGTTAATGGTGATTGTCCGTATTTAACACTACCACTTAATTTTTCCACTTCTTTAATGATTGGCATAAATAGGTCAGTTTCAAAGTTAGTTGGTGCATTTTGGACGATAGAAACCATTCGTTCAAGCCCCATCCCCGTATCAATATTTTTATGAGGAAGTGGTTCATACGTATCATCTGGTTTATGATTGAACTCTGAGAAAACAAGGTTCCAAATTTCTAAGTAACGTTCATTTTCGCCACCAGGATAGTTTTCGGGGTCATCTTCAGCCACATTGTTAAATTCTTGACCACGGTCATAGAAAATCTCTGTATCCGGACCACTTGGACCAGCACCAATATCCCAGAAATTATCTTCAATTTCCACGATATGATCTTTAGGTAGACCAACTTCTTCATGCCAAATACGTTTTGCTTCTGTATCTTTGGGATAAACAGTCACATAAAGTTTTTCTGGATCAAAGGCCATCCATTCAGGTGAAGTTAAAAATTCCCAAGCCCAGTGAATGGCTTCTGCTTTGAAGTAATCACCAATTGAAAAGTTTCCTAACATTTCAAACATGGTATGGTGACGGGCTGTTTTACCCACATTTTCAATATCATTGGTACGAATAGATTTTTGAGCATTGGTAATTCTTGGATTTTCAGGAACAATTGAACCGTCAAAATATTTTTTTAATGTCGCAACCCCAGAGTTAATCCATAATAGTGTTGGGTCGTTAACTGGGATTAAAGATGCACTTGGTTCGATATTGTGATCTTTTGATTTAAAAAAGTCTAAAAACATTTGGCGCACTTGAGCACTAGATAATTCTTTCATAATTCTCCTACTTTCTTTAAAATTAAAAAGACATCACTGCATGCAAGGACGAAACTCGCGGTACCACCCTGCTTGCAATGATGTCTGATCATTACCTCTTTATCTCTATTAACGCTAGATTCACGTTGATATTTCTACCAATGGAATAAAGGGAGCAATATTTAACGGCTGTATCTTACTTCCACCACCATAAGACTCTCTAGAACAACTATCTTAAATACCATATCCTTTACTTTTCATAGTATAGGTAATTTTGTATAAGATGTCAATGCAAATTACTCATTCCAAGTAAAATTACCGCCATTTTCACCAATAAACTCATTATCATTTTGTGGTGTTTCTGGATCTGGTGTGGATGGTGTAGGCTCTTCACTACTACCGGTACCAGTATCAGCACCAGTATCTTGGTTCCCAGGTGTTTGTTGTCCTTGATTATTTTGGTTACCTGTTCCACCCGTATTAGTGCCATTTCCTGCTGATGGATTATAATTTGATGTATTATTGCCACCATAATTATAATTTGGTGTTGTATTATCATATATCGTTGTATCTTGATTCATTGTGCCATCAGTGTTTGTAGCTGAAGCAGTTGTTGTTTCTGTTTGTGTGGTTGCTTGGGCCTGGACCGTTGCCTCAATTGCTTGTAAGCCTTCAGTAAAACTATCTCTGATTTTTGGATTTTTAATTTGACCAATCAATTGTTTCACCTGATCTAAGCTTGCTTGATTTGCCTGTTCAGTCACAGTTTGATCTTTATATAATTGGTTATATAGGTCTTTGGCTTGAGTCACAGCTTTGATTTGTCCTTCAGCAATATCTAACCCTTGATTTAATGATTTTTGATAATCATCTTTGGCATCTTTCGTATAATTTGCTTTTTTCACTTGATCAAAATCAGCTTGCTTTAAAGACGCCGTAATCAATACTTCATTATTTTGCTTATCACCTGTCAGAAATGGATGTTCAAATAAACCATTGATTGCTTTTTGACTAGCAAATTTCTTTTGTAATGATTGGAAGTTTGTTAGTAATTGATTTACTTTATCTTTTACAGCTTGAACTTGTGATTGATAAGACGCTAGATCATCAGAATTCAAACTTTTTAGATTAGCCAAAGCTGCATTATATTCATTTTCAAAATTATTGATACTTTGTTGAATATCATCTAATTTCTTTTGATCTAGATCTTTAGCCAGGAATATCTTCTCTTTGTTTAAGTAACCTGTTGCAACTTTTTTATTCACTTGATCATATTGTTGATTCACATTTTCAACAAAATTTTCAATGACATCTTTTGATTGTGTATCTGTATGACGTTGAGAATAATTATATCCGAAAATACAAATAACAGATACAGAAACCATTAGTAAAAGTGTAATAATAATTTTCAGAATTTTTTTATCCATCCTCATCCTCCTAAAAACAACAATTACTAGATAATACTAGCATTGTCATCCCCTAAATACAAATTAAAATGTTAAAAAAATTATTTAATTATTCTTCAATAATGATTGCCTTACGATAAGTATAATCTTTAGGCGAAAGAACTTCAAAAGGCGAAATAGATTTTCTAGGACGATAGTAAGTTGATAGTGGTAGATAATCTAAAAGTGGGATTTGGCAATATTCCCATTGATCTAGTTTTAATTGTTGATCAGCAGTAATCTCAAATTGCTTCAAGTCTCCAGCAAAACTTAAACCAAACATATTCGGACGACTGACAATTTTATGTATCTGATTCTTCCAAAATGAATGGTCTTCTAACAGCTCATTGCCCCATCTAAATAATCGGCGAGTCGTACCACCTACTGCATATTCCCATTGGTCTTCATTCATTAAATCCATGACTTCTTTTTGTAAATATTTACGTAACTCTTCTTGCGTACAGAGTTGATGTGAATATACCGTGTAGCTTTCTAGTTCAGGATTTAGTTTGGCATAAAATTGATTTTCGTGAAATAATTCATTTGGAAACTCAAAAAATAAAGATTCTTCAAAATTTTGCGGAGGCGTTAATGCTTGCTTTATTTGCTCTTCGTATTTTGTAAATTCATCTAATGTTCCAATGAATTCTCCCGTTACAGCATGAAATTCTCCTAAATAACTACAGCCGACTGGTAAAGCATATTTTGCCACTAACATTGGCGCAACATCTACTTGTCGTAAACTTGAAGTTGATTCATTAATAAAAACATCCCATTCTTCGGTTGTTTGTAAACCGTAATTTTTTTGATAGTCTTGCACCTTTTTCGTATAAATTGCATTCTTCATATCCCAATAAAAAGCAGGTAAAGGTTGTGTACCAGAGTCCCACCCTAAAATGGCGCCTTTTTTTCCTGGTAAAAAGACAAAAGTTTCTTCATCTAGATTTACCTCAAAAGTTTCACATTTAACACCTGCTAATTCAAACTGGCTCAATGTAATATTGCTTACTTGTTTGAGGGGACTGACATAATAAGCCAGTATTTGACTAAATAAATCTCTTTTAGTGCTCACAGAATAATTTTTCCAATTTGACCAGTCCAAAGCATCGATAACCTTCATGTAATCACTCCCAAAACCTTTATACATGCTCACATTATAACATACTTGATATTAATCGGATGAATGATTTTAAAAAAATTTCGTAAAATGAAAACAGCCTCCGCATACAAATGGGAGACTGTTTAGATTATATACTTGAGTTTTTCTTATGCTTTCTTGCAGTACGTCCTTTTTGTCGACGTTCCATTTTACGTTTTTGTTTATTTGATTTCTCAATTTCTCGTTGAATTTGCTTCTTATAGCCAGGCTTAATTTTTTTCTTTTTCTTCTTCACTAAGCCAATCAATGTCGTATCTAACTCATCACGTTTTTTTTCACGTTTTTGACGACGATTACGATCATAGGAATCAATGACCTCATCATTCTTGATTTCTTTTGGTTTGAAAGTAATACCTAGTGCTTCAATTTCATTAATTTTTCTTTCATCACTTGGTTCGTAAAGAGTTATAGCTGTGCCTGGTAATTGATTCCGTCCGGTTCTTCCTACACGATGAATAAAGAACTCTAAATCATCCGGTATCTCGGCATTGATAACATGAGATACACCTTCGATATCAATACCACGTGCAGCTAAATCGGTTGCGACAACATATTGAAAGTCTAAATTTTGAATTTGCTTCATGACGCGTTTACGTTCACGAGGTAAGATATCGCCATGAATCGTTGCGACACTTAATCCTTGGTTTTTCAAATATTGGCTGATTTCATCTACTCTTTGTTTCGTGTTCGCAAATACAATCGCCAAATAAGGGTGTCCAATTGTTAATAATTGATAAATAATTTGGTTCACGTCTTTACCTTTAGTTGAAATTAACCAGTTATCAATTGTTTCTGAAATGACCGTCTTGGGTTTAATTTCTTCAATTAAAGGATTGTTCATATATTTTCTCAAAAATGGACGTAATTTTTCAGGAATTGTAGCTGAAAATACAAGCATTTGTAAATTATCTGGCATTCTACCGGCAATTTGATCAACATCAGCTAGGAATCCTAAATCTAGAGTCATATCAGCTTCATCAACAACCATAACTTGCGTGGTATGAATCAATAAATCCCCTGAAGTGACTAAATCCAAAATTCTCCCTGGTGTACCAATAACGATATGCGGTTGTTTAGTGGCTAATCGTTCTACTTGACGTAATTTATCTGTCCCACCAACAAAATTCATAATTGAAATTTCTTCACCAGAAAAATCAGCTAATTGTTTGGCCGCTTGATAAATTTGAGTAGCTAATTCTCGACTAGGCGCTGTAATAACGGCTTGCACATTTTGTTGTTCCGAGTCTAATTGATTAAAAATCGGTAATAAAAAGGTATGGGTTTTCCCTGTTCCTGTTTGAGACTGTCCCACAACACTGCGACCAGCTTGAATGACAGGTATTAATCGTTCTTGCACTTCTGTAGGTTGTTTAAATCCCTTATCCGCAATCGCAGTCAATAAATAATCTTGTAATTGAAAGGCTGCAAAACTCATTTTATCTCCTCCTTCTTCTCTTTTCTAGGTGGCCGTGTTCCCCAATATTGGAAATAATCACATCTTAACGCCCCATTATATAGTTTTCGTTTTTTAGTTGCTTTTTGCCCATAAAATTCTTCAAAAGCTAAATCACTTGTTAATATATATTTGCTCCAAGTCGTTAGTGGTTTCATGACTTGCCCCATTTCGCGATAAAGTTTTCTAACAGTATCGCGCTCACCTAAACGCTCTCCATAAGGCGGATTCGCAACGATTACACCATATTCTTTATCTGTTTTAAAGTCTTTAACAGCTTGTTGTTTGAAGGTAATTGAATCGCTAAGTCCAGCCTCGAGTGCATTTTGTTTGGCAATTTCAATCATGTTTTCATTAATATCCATTCCCAAAATATCTAGTTCAACGTCATAGTCCGCTTGTTCATCCGCTTCAGTACGAACCTTTTCGAAAATATCCTGATCAAACCAACTCCATGTTTCGCAGACAAATTCACGATTAAAGCCAGGTGCAATATTGTGACCGATTAAAGCTGCTTCGATACATAATGTTCCAGAACCACATACTGGATCGATAAAAGGACGATCTTTTCGCCAATTCGTTAACATGATCATTGCAGCAGCCATATTTTCTTTTAACGGCGCGCCCCCTTTATCCAGACGATATCCTCGTTTAAATAAACTTGGTCCGGTGGTATCAAGTGTGAGGGTCACTTTATCTTTCAACAGAGCGACTTCTAATTTATATAATGCCCCTGTTTCAGGAAGTGGCATATGACTTGGTCGATGATAATATTCACGCAAACGATTGACAATAGCTTTTTTTGTAATCGCTTGGCAGTCAGAAACACTAAACAATTTTGATTTAATTGATTTACCTTCTACAGGAAAATTTGCATCTAAAGGTAGATAATCTTCCCAAGGTAAACTTTTTACTTTATTGAACAATTCGTCAAAACTGGTTGCTTCAAACTCGCCAACTACAATTTTGACACGATCTGCACATCTCAACCATAGATTCGTTTTAGCAATTGTCTCCATATTTCCACGAAATCTAGCACGGCCATTTTCTACTTGGCATGCAATGCCCATTTCTCGTAATTCTTTTCCGACTAATGCTTCTAACCCACTTGCTGCAGTTGCAATTAATTGAAAAGTCTGCTCTTTTTGCATAATTTCCTCCTAAATTTTACTAAAAAAAACGGCTGAACCACTGTCAGCCAAACCCTGTTTATTGTGATTTTCTATAAGCCATGTTTTGTCCTATCTTATCCAGGGAAAAAAGATATGGATAATCATCTATCTGCATTCAATGCCCCTTTGATCCGTTCATTTCCGTCCAAAAGGCGCCCCTACCATAATTTGGGTTGCTCACTCGAGGGGTTTACCCGTTTCACAATAAGATTTCTCTTATTTATCGTCACTGTTGCACGTTAAGGAATTCTCTGGCATAGAAATTTCCTTAGCCATTACTTCCGCCGTTATAGTAAAACTATACCTTAGCTTATTGTTTCGCTAAGCACGAACACTACAAGCATCGCAGCTTGTGTGAGCATGGACTTTCCTCAGGGTAAAGAATACCCCGCGATTATCCGAAAACCACAATTAAATTCATTAAAATAGACGTGTTTTGTCTAAATCATCTTCATCATCATTATTGGTATAATTAGCACTCAAACTACTTAAAGAAGATGAAGGTTCAATCGTCACTTCTTGATCTAATTTTTTACCGAAGACTTCTTTTTCAAGATTTGATAAGCGTTTAAGAATATCAAAATTTGTTACTGTTTGACTCTTTTGGCTTTCAGGTTGGATTTTTGACATTACTGCTTGACTCTTATTTAATTGGTTAATTTTAGCATTTAAACGGTCATTTTCTTCTTGTAATGCAAGGATTTCTTTATTGAAAGTTTCATAGTCTTTCATAATATTATCTAGGAATTCATCCACTTCATCTGGATCGAATCCTCTCATTTTTACTTTGAATTCTTTATTAAAAATATCAATTGCTTTGTAGTTATACTTTGCCATTATTTTCACCTCATAGTCTCTTTTGTCCACACTTCTTTTTCTATTCTATATAAAACCATAAATAAAAGCAAACAATTTCTAGAAAATTTCTATTGTTTTTCATAAAAATTTAACCAAAAAGCTAATTCTTATCATTTACCTTTCTTCAAAGATGTCATTTGCAAAACTTTGTAAGTCATCCATCGAATTTAGTATTAATTCTTTTCCTGTTCGTTCCCATTCTTTCAGTAAATATTGGGATTTGCCAGGAAATTCTTTATCATAAATTGCCCACATTACATCGGCATGTGACACAATAAATTGGGTATGATTTCTTAATTGTGAAGGATCAGAATAAGTTTTCTGACTAACAAAATTGAGATAGTCTGCCTGTTGGATGACTTCTTCAAATGTTTGTTGATTATAACCTTGCCAATTTTCGCCAAAATTTTGAAAAGGTAGTAAGACACCTATCTGAATATCATATCCCTCATTTTGTAATTCAAAAGCCATCTGTGCACTCCACAATTCAACCCCTAAATTACCGCCTATGATAAACCATTGTGCACCATTATCTATTAATTGTCGTAAAGAATGTTTAATAAATTTATAAAGTATTGCTAATTTCGGGTCTTTTGCTTGAAAAATCCCTAATTCATAATTACGATATCCAGTGATGGCAATAATTTTCCGTTTTTTCATCTACACTTTTCTTTCTATTTTATTTTTTGGTATAATAGTTTCAGGAGTGTGAAATTTATGAACTTTCATTATCCCAATGGAAAAGTTTATCACAAGACAGGATGGAAGTCAGCAAAAAAATCGCCACTCACTTTTGCTAATCGTGGGATGCGTTTTGAAGAGGCTATTAATGAAAGTAATGAATATTACTTAAATAAACAAATTGCTGTCATACATAAAAAGCCCACCCCCATTCAAATTGTGAAAGTCGACTACCCCAAACGTAGTGCAGCAACAATCAAAGAAGCCTATTTTAAAGAAGCTTCAACTACAGATTATAATGGGGTTTATCAAGGATATTATCTTGATTTTGAGGCAAAAGCTACCCAAAATAAAACTTCATTTCCTTTAAAAAATTTCCATTCTCATCAGATTGAGCATATGAGAAATTGTTTACTCCAAGGCGGAATTTGTTTTGTATTGCTTTATTTTAGTGCTTTGAAGCGTTGTTTTTTTCTAGATGCAAAGACATTAATTGAAAAATGGGATAGTCAAGAGCAACAGAGAAAATCGATTACGCTAAACGAAATAGAAGCAAAAGGAATTGAAATTACCATGAAAATCGCTCCTCGAATTGATTATTTAGCAGCGGTTAAACAATTTTTAGAAAATAAAGGAGAACACAGAAATGGCAAATCAAACCTCGACTAGAAAGGCCAAACACCATCAAAAAAAACCGATGAATAAGAAATCTAAGCAAAATTCAAGCGGCTCATTATTTGTGAAACTAATCGGTATTGTGTTTGCTGCTTGTCTTGTACTATTCTTAGCGGGTGTCGGTCTATTCTTTTTCTATGCAAAAGATGCGCCAGAATTAACAGACCAATCCTTAGATACGACTGTCTCATCAATCATTTATGATGCAAACGGTGAAAAAATTACAGATATTGGTGCTGAAAATCGTGAAAAAATCAGTGCAACTGAGATTCCACAACAACTTGCTGATGCGGTTGTGTCAGTGGAAGATAAAAGATTTTATAAACATATCGGTGTAGATCCAATTCGTATCGTTGGCTCACTGGTTTCTAATGTACGTTCCGGTGGATTACAAGGAGGAAGTACGTTAACACAACAATTGATTAAATTATCATTCTTCTCTACTAAAGCATCAGACCAAACTTTAAAGCGAAAAGCACAAGAAGCCGTATTAGCAATTAAATTAGAACGTATGAAATCTAAACAAGAGATATTGACTTACTATATTAATAAAGTCTATATGTCAAATGGTATTTATGGGATGCAAACTGCTTCGAAAGCTTTTTATGGTAAGCCTTTAGACCAATTAACCTTACCACAAACTGCGTTATTAGCTGGCATACCAAACGCCCCTACCTTGTTTGATCCATATGCCAATCCAGATTCAGCAAAAAAACGTAGAGACATTGTTTTGCTAACCATGTATCAAAATAAAAAAATCAGTAAATCTGACTATGAACAAGCTGTGGCAACCCCAATTAATGATGGGTTACTTACTACCCCTGCAACACAAAATGCTGATTGGAAGTATTATGATAACTACATCAAAGAAGTCATTAATGAAGTGAAGTCAAAAACTGGAAAAAATATTTATACAGATGGCCTAAAAGTTTATACTAATTTAAATGTGAATGCTCAAAAACGACTATATGAAATTGTGAATTCTGAAAACTATGTCTACTATCCTGATAAAAATATGCAGGTCGCTGCGACATTAATGGATGTGCATACTGGTAAGGTTCTTGCACAGATTGGTGGACGTAATATTCCGGCTGGGACAATTTTAGGTTATAACTTAGCTGTAAGTACTTCACGAGATTTTGGCTCAACAGTTAAACCAATAACTGATTACGGTCCCGCTTTTGAATATTTAAAATACTCAACAGGAAAAACAATAGTTGATGAACCTTACACTTATGCTGGAACCAATATTCAATTAAAAAACTGGGATAATCAATATTATGGCACAATGACTTTGCGTAAAGCTTTATACCTTTCAAGAAACGTTCCTGCTGCTAAATTGTTTATGGATGTAGGTGTTAAAAATGTGAAGAAATTCTTGAATGGACTAAATATCGATTATTCTGATTTACAACAATTTAATGCGATTTCTAGTAATACAGGCAAGCAAGATGGTACTAAGTATGGTGTTTCTAGTCTGAAAATGGCCGCTGCTTATGCTGCCTTTGCGAATGGTGGTACTTACTATGAACCACAATATGTAAATAAAATTGTCTATCAAGATGGTACAGAAGAAGCTTTTGAAGCAGATGGTACAAAAGCAATGGAATCAACTACGGCTTATATGATTACCGATATTCTAAAAGATGTTATCACATATGGTACAGGGAAAAATGCACAAATTAGTGGGTTAATTCAAGCAGGGAAAACCGGTACTTCAAACTATACAACTGAAGAATTAGCCAATATTGATACTTCAAGAGGTGCCTATCCTGATATTTCATTTGTCGGCTATACACCTAATTATTCATTGGCTGTATGGACTGGTTATAATGATCGTAAAACACCAGTAACCGATGATTCTTCACAAGTTGCCTCAGATGTGTATCGTGAGTTGATGAGCTATATGACAGATGGCAACGAAAGTAAGGATTGGAAGATGCCATCAGGACTTGTACGATATGGACGAGAATTGTATTTTACCAATTCAAAAAGCTATTCTCAAGCCAAAAAAGCGAATACGCCAACCCAGCCATCAAGTACAAAAGCTGAAAGTTCAACGACAACAGAAGAATCAAAAACTGAAGATAATCAAGCAACCACTACCTCTTCTGAAGATACAACAGCTGTAGTAGAACCGAATAATCCAGGACAAAATAATGGTGCAAATGGCAACCAAAATAATGGTGCAAATGGCAACCAAAATAATAATGGAAATGGCAACCAAAATAATAATGGAAATGGCAATACAAACAATACAACGAATAATAATGGGGCCTCTTCGCCGAATGAAAATGATAACAACGGCAATAGCAATAATGGTGCTACCAATAATAACAATCAATAATGAAAAAGACACAAGTTGTAGATTTATCTCTACAACTTGTGTCTTATTTTATACCAAGTCTTTTCTTACCTTCTTTGCAATATTGTAACACTGGACATTGGTCGCATTTTGGATTTTTCGCAGTACAATGATATCTACCAAAGAAAATCAATGTATGATGTGTTTCTACCCACTTATTTTTGGGAATTTTCTTCATTAGCGTTTCTTCTACTTCTGATACATTGGCCTCGCTTTTCACAATTGCCAATCGTTTACTCACTCTTTCAACATGGGTATCTACAGCAAGAGCCGGTACATGAAAAGCTTCTCCTAAAACAACATTTGCCGTCTTTCTCCCCACGCCTGGTAGAGCAATAAGTTCTTCTCTCGTTTGTGGCACCTCTCCATTATATTTTTCATATAATAGTTGGGCGCAAGCTTTGATATTTTTGGCTTTATTGCGATATAAGCCGATGGAGCGAATACATGCTATCACCTCTTCAATTGGTGCATTGGCCAAATGAAAAGCATCAGGAAAGCGAGCAAATAATTGTGGTGTTGCTTTATTCACACTTACATCGGTAGTTTGAGCGCTTAATATGACAGCAATGAGTAATTGAAAAGGTGTTTGATAGTTTAATTCACACTTTGCATTAGGGAACATTTCATACATGATTGCAAGTACTTTTTGTGTTTTTTCTTTGCCTAACATCATTTTCCCTCCAACCAATTATACATAGTAATTTTAGATTTAGGTGATTTATGATTTGTAGTTTGACCATTGGAGGTAAATTTTTGCTTACGTTTATTTTGCTCTTCTTTTACTTGCTGCGGACTGGTAATATTTTTTCTTTCCCAACTTAACAAAATGCGGTCTATATAATTGAGACTATAGGCTTGATTAATAACTGCTTCTTTCAAGGCTAAATAGATTAAGTCAACTGAATAATGATCTTCCTGAAGCCACTGATTGATGCGTTGATACTCAATAGAAGATAATGTACGACCGAATTCTTCCTCAAAATGTTGAAATAATTCTTTCACTTTCATCTGTGTGGAATTTTTTTCATTTTGTTTTGAAGATTGCGTAATTAACTGCTCAATACGATCGTAAATTGGCGAAAAGTCATAACAATCTGTTTTTTTACCAGTTGAATCTTCCTTTTGCGTAATAAGGATCAATTCTTTTTGTATCAAATTATTAATTGCAGAAAATACGGTGTTTAAGGGTAAATTTAATTTTTCAGCAATGACACTGGCGTCTGGAAATCGATTCCCTTCTTGTACATAACGATACAGTTGCAACCAGATGATGAATTCTTCATTATTCATGCCTATTTTTTGGTAATAATCTAATATCAAATTACTTACGACGGTTTGTCCTGCTTCTTGGAACTCTCTAAGCAAATAGATACCTCCCTTTTTATTAAAAGTGAAAAAACTGGCTCAATGTAGTTTGAACCAGTTAGTAAAAATAAATTAATCAATTGCCGCAATAATTTCAATTTCTACTAGCAAATCTTTAGGAAGTCTAGCTACCTCAACTGCTGAACGTGCAGGTAACTTATCATTGAACATTGTTGCATATACTTCATTAAATGCGACAAAATCATCCATATTTTGCAAGAAACATGTTGTTTTTACTACGTTGTCTGGAGTAAGATTAGCAGCCTTCAATATTGCTTGAATATTTTTTAGGACTTGTGCAGTTTGTTCCTGAATATTTTGACCAACAATTTCACCTGTTTTTGGATCAAGCGGTACTTGTCCAGATGCAAATAAAAATCCGTTTGCAATTCTTGCCTGAACATATGGTCCAATGGCTTTAGGTGCATCCTCTGTATGAATAATCATTTTATTTCTCTCCCTTTTTTTGACATTCTTCACAAATACCATAAACTTCTAAACGATGACTATGGATTAAATGATTGGTAATCTTTCCTGCAGCCATCTCCACGTCGTCTAAACCAGGATAAAAAAAGTCGGTAATTTTCCCACATTTTTCACAAATAACATGATAATGTGGCTTAATTGTAAAATCAAAACGACTAGATGAATCACCATAGCTCATTTCTTTTAAGAAGCCTAAATCTGTAAATAATCTTAAATTGTTGTATACAGTTGCCACGCTGATACCAGGGAAACTTTCTTTGATTCCGTGGTAAATTTCTTCAGCTGTGGGATGTATATGATGATTCTCTAAATATTCTAATATAGCCATACGTTGTGAGGTTAATCGAACATTTTCTGATTCTAATTTAGAGATTGCGTGTTCTAAAGTTGTGCTCAAACGAATCCCTCCATTTCTGAAACTAATTCTATTCTACTATTAATTTGTGAAGAATGCTAGTGATTTTTAATAATTCTAAATTGTAAAAGAACAAAAAATCCAGCCAACATATTGTAGCTGGATTAAATTTGAGTATTAATCTTCAAATTGGTATAAAGCAGTTGATAAGTAACGTTCGCCATTATCTGGCAGTAACGCAACGACTTTCTTGCCTTTACCTAATTTAACAGCTAAATCGTAAGCTGCTTTTAGGGCTGCTCCAGATGAAATACCAACTAAAATGCCTTCTTTTTGACCAAAAGTACGTCCTGTAGCTAAAGCATCATCACTCTTAACAGCAATTACTTCATCATAAACGTCGGTATCTAATGTTTTAGGAACAAATCCGGTACCAATACCTTGGATTTTATGTGGACCGGCATTTTGTCCGCTTAATACAGCTGATTCTGCAGGTTCTACAGCAACGACTTTAATATCGGGATAAGCTTTTTTCAATGCGTGACCGACACCAGTAATTGTACCACCAGTTCCCACACCAGCGACAAATGCATCAGGCGCATCTTGACCAAATGTTTCAACAATTTCTTTTCCTGTTGTTTCTTCATGAATATGAGGATTAGCAGGATTTTCAAATTGTAAAGGTAAGAAGTAGCCCTTTTCTTTTGCTAGTTCGGTTGCTTTATCAATTGATCCTTTAATTCCCGCACTACCAGGAGTTAAGATTAATTTAGCGCCATAAGCTTGCATTAATTTACGACGTTCAATACTCATGGTATCAGGCATTACGATAATAACATTGTAGCCTTTTGCCGCTCCTACCATAGATAAACCAATCCCAGTATTACCAGAAGTTGGTTCAATAATCGTATCACCTGGTTTTAATTGCCCATTTTTTTCAGCGGCTTCAATCATCGCTAATGCAATACGATCTTTCACACTGCTTCCAGGGTTAAATGATTCAACCTTAACATAAATATCAGCACCATTTTCAGGAGCAAAATGATTTAGTTTGACAATTGGCGTATTTCCGATTAAATCGGTAATAGAATTATAAATTTTACTCATTACATTCACCTTCTATGCTTTTGTTGATCCTATTTTAGCGAATGAAATAGAAAAACACAAATCATTCAATTTGTTGTGATAAAGAATTTTTATCGGTCAAAAGTAAGAAAAATAAACAAGGATAGCTTCAAAAACGAAACTATCCTTAGTTCTCATAAATATTTTAAATCAGTCATATTAGAAAGATTTGAAGGTATTTACTACGTTTTCTACATTAAATCCAAATGAATCAAGTACTAAATTACCTGGAGCAGAGGCACCAAATTCATCAATAGAAATAATCTTGCCTTTACATTTTACATATTGTCTCCATCCAAATGAAGAACCTGCTTCGATAGCGACACGTTTTTTAACACCTTTTGGTAAAACAGTATTTTTATATTCATCACTTTGTTTTTCAAATAGTTCCATACTTGGCATAGAAACAACAGATACATCAATGCCTTCTTCAGCTAATTTTGCTTGTGCTTGAACTGCAAGATTAACTTCTGAACCAGTTGCAATTAAAATACCTTCTGGCGTTTCGTTTTTAGCTGGAGAAACAACATAAGCACCTTTTGCAACCATTTCGTCGGCATGTTCTTTCGTTCCTTCAATGACTGGTAAGTTTTGACGACTCAATACTAAAACAGTAGGTGTTTCAGTAGACTCCATTGCTACTTTCCAAGCTGCACGTGTTTCGTTACCATCTGCAGGACGAATCACATTCAAATTAGGCATGCTACGTAAGCTTGATAATTGTTCGATTGGTTCATGTGTTGGTCCATCTTCCCCAACAGCTACAGAGTCATGGGTTAATACATAAGTTACTGGAAGTTTTTGTAGAGCAGCTAAACGAATAGCTGCTCTTAAATAGTCGACGAATACGAAGAAAGTTCCACCGTAAACTTTTGTCCCACCATGAAGTTGAATACCATTCATAGCCGCTGCCATTGCAAACTCACGAACACCAAACCAAATATTGCGGCCTTCATAACTACCAGGTTCGAAATCTTTTTCAGCAGCAACCATTGTATTATTTGAAGCACTTAAGTCAGCTGAACCACCCCAGAATGAAGGAACTGCTTTAGAGATAGCTTGAATCGTTTCTTTACTTGAGACACGACTTGCTTGAGCAGAACCAACTTCATATTTTGGTAAATCAAGATCCCATTTCACAGGAAGTTCACCGCTGAAGGCTTGTTTGAATTCTTCTGCTAATGCTGGGTAAGCTTTTTCATATGCTGCAAATAATTGATTCCAAGCTTCTTCTGCTTTTTGCCCTTTTTCGATAATTTCTTGTTGGAAACGTGTCTTTACTTCATCCGGAACTGTAAATTCAGGATATTCCCAACCATAGCTTTCTTTAGCGGCTTTGACTCCTTCTGCTCCAAGTGGTGCACCATGAACTGCAGATGTACCTTGTTTAGGTGCGCCAAATCCAATGATTGTTTTAACTTCGATAAGTGTTGGTTGTTCAGTGTTTGCTTTAGCTTCTTCAATCGCTTTTGAAATTTCTTCCAAATCATTGCCGTCTTTAACTAAAATATGTTGCCAACCATAAGCTTCAAATCTTTGACCAACATTTTCTGTGAAGGCTTTGCTTGTTGGACCGTCTAAAGAAATATCATTTGAATCATATAGAACGATTAATTTACCTAATTTTAAGTGTCCAGCTAATGAACTTGCTTCTTGTGAAACACCTTCCATTAAGTCACCATCACCACAGATAGCATAAGTGTAATGATCCATCACGTTGAATTGATCACGATTAAATTTAGCAGCTAGATGTGCTTCTGCCATTGCCATACCCACAGCCATTGCAATACCTTGACCTAATGGACCAGTCGTTGCTTCTACACCATCTGTATGATTGACTTCAGGATGACCAGGTGTTTTGCTTTGCCATTGACGGAAGTTTTTCAAATCATCAATTGAAACTTGATAGCCCGCACAGTGTAGTAAACTATATAATAAAGCTGAACCATGACCGGCAGAAAGGATGAAACGATCGCGGTCGACCCAATTTCTAGAAGTTGTTGGATTTACTTTTAGGTGTTTTGTCCATAGCGCATAAGCCATTGGCGCAGCGCCCATAGGTAAACCAGGATGTCCAGAATTTGCTTTTTGGATAGCATCCATACTTAGTGTACGTAAAGTATTGACGCCTAATTGATCGGTTGTATCAAACATAGTAATATTGCCTCCCAGCATTTTTAGTTTTTTTTACTTTAATTACGCTTACATTATAGCGAAATTTACTAAAAATAGCAATAGCTTGATGAAACCATTTTTTTATAATCAATTATCGATTATGCAACCCTTTTTGCTTTTGAATTTTTTTAAGTTTTTCAGGAGTTACATCATTTCCTTGCAAATCAACAACTTTCATCCCTTCAATATGGTGACGCATCCCCCCACGGAAGGCTTCTAAGTATTCTTGACGCAATAAATGTTGCTCTTTTTGTTCTGCCTCAGTGAGACCTTCTTCTTTTTTCTTTTTTGCTAATTCATTAATTCGTTTAATTTTTTCTTCTGATAACATTTTCTTCCTCCGAATATTTGTGATAACTATATAATAATATAAATATTCCTCAAAAAGCAACAATTTAAATTAAATTGCGAACGCTTGTTTGATTTAACGGTGGCAGTATGTTATAATTGTAAAAAAAGAAGAAAAGGTGATGAAAATGCCTAGATATAATGAAGAACGTCAATTGAATATTTTAAAATATATTCATGATTTCTTACAAGAAAAGAATTATCCACCAACTGTTAGAGAAATCGCCCAAGCAGTAAACTTAGCGTCATCATCCACTGTGCATGGTCATTTAGAAAGACTTGAAAAAAAAGGCTTAGTTCATCGTGATCCAACAAAACCACGAGCTTTAGAACTCACCGCACTTGGTTTGGAAAAAATTGGTATCGTCAAACAACAAATTCCGATTGTTGGTGTAGTTACAGCCGGAAATCCAATCTTAGCAGTTGAACAGACCGAGGATTACTTCCCTGTTCCACCAGAATTAACGGATGAAAGTGAACCTTTATTTATGCTTACGATTCGTGGAGAAAGTATGATCAATGCAGGTATTTTAGATGGTGACCAAGTCATTGTTCGCAAACAATCATCTGCACGTAACGGTGAAATCGTGATTGCGATGACGGCAGATGATGAAGCTACTTGTAAGAGATTCTATACAGAAGCTAATCATTTTCGTTTACAGCCTGAAAATGATTTGTTAGAACCAATAATATTAGATGAAGTAACGATTCTAGGCGTTGTAGTTGGCCTATATCGTAATTATTAATTCCTTTAAAAAATCTTCTATTTATCTATTTTAGAAGATTTTTTATTTTTTTCTTTACTTTTCGAACAAACATTCGTATAATAATGATATACAAACAAACGTTCGAAAAGAGGGGTATTTATGAAATTTATTCGACAAATGGGCTTATTACTCATCATTTTCTTTCTCGGTCTATTCATTGGGGATTATGGCAATCATCAAATCCCTATCTATCTAGCGCCTATCGTCATCTTATGGATTATGGCTTGGGATGATCGTCGTAATCGTATGTTAAAACGTAAAATGAAACAACAAAAGAGCAAAAATCAATCCAATTATTTCTATATTTATGATCAAGAATATCCCACTGCTCATCATAGATATTAAATCTGTCGCAATCTAGGTTGCGACTTTTTTTATAAAAAAACGTCTAGAAAATGGATTGCACCATTCTCTAGACGCTTGAACTTCTTTATTGACGAATTAAGTAATCGAACGCACCAAGGGCCGCTGTTGCACCAGAACCCATGGAAATAATAATTTGCTTGTAGGCTGAATCTGTGCAATCACCTGCAGCAAATACACCAGGCATACTTGTTTGACCATGTTTATCAACAATGATTTCACCACGATTTGTAAGTTCCACTCTATCTTTTAACCATGCAGTATTTGGTACAAGACCGATTTGTACAAATACACCAGATAAATCAATATGATGTTCTTCATTCGTGGTACGATCAACATAGTTAAGCCCAGTTACTTCATCAGATCCCACAATATCTTTCGTAGCAACATTTTTCAATACGGTAATATTATCTAATTTTGCTACTCTATCTTGTAAAACTTGATCGGCTTTTAATTCCGGTAAAAATTCTAAAACATATACATGTTCAGCTAAACCTGCTAAGTCAATGGCGGCTTCAATACCTGAATTCCCTCCACCTATAACAGCTACTTTCTTACCAGTGAATAATGGACCATCACAGTGTGGACAATAAGTAACGCCTTTGTTACGGAATTCTTGTTCTCCGGACACATTCATATTACGCCATTTAGCACCTAAAGCTAATACAACTGATTTAGCCTTTAATACAGCACCATTTTCAAGTTCAACTTCCACGACATCTGTTTTACGAATATCTTTTGCACGTTGACCTTTCATGATTTCAACTGGATATTCTTTGACATGTTGTTCGACTTGAGCCATCAATTTTGGACCTTCAGTATATGGTGTCCCGATCATATTTTCGATACCGACTGTTTCCATTACTTGTCCACCAAAGTTTTCTACAACCATACCGGTACGAATACCTTTACGAGCAGCATAGATTGCCGCTGAGCTACCAGAAGGACCGCCACCAACAACAAGTACATCAAATAATCCTTTATCTTCGAATTCTTCAGCAGAACTTGGACCAGCAGCCAAATCTACAAGCTGTTCGATACTCATACGTCCACTTGCAAACTCTTCACCATCTAAAAAGACAGTTGGCACAGCCATAATCTTTTTAGCATCTACTTCTTCTTTAAACATTCCACCTTCAATCATTGTATGACTGATATTTGGATTTAAAACTGACATAATGTTTAAAGCCTGAACGACATCAGGACAATTATGACAAGTTAAGCTAACATATGTTTCGAAGTGTAAAGGGCGATTGATTTTTTCAATACGACGAATCACATCTTCTTCAACTTTTGGTTTACGTCCACCTACTTGTAATAACGCTAAAATAAATGAAGTAAATTCGTGACCAAGTGGTAATCCTGCAAACTCAATACCACTATCTGCTTGCCCTTTTTGATTAATCATAAAAGATGGTGTACGAGTTAATGATTTATCTACTAATGAAATTTTTGGTGACATTGCTTGGATTTCATCTAGAAACTCGCGAACCTTTTGACTATTTTCACTTTCATCTAAATGAGCGGCGAAAACAATATCATTTTCAAGTAATTCAAGATATTGGGCTAATTGCGCTTTAATTTCAGTATCTAAAGCCATTTGATAATCCCCTTTTCTTAAATTTTACCAACTAAATCTAGACTTGGTTTAAGTGTTTCTGCTCCTTCTTTCCATTTGGCTGGGCACACTTCACCTGGATGTGTACGAACATATTGTGCTGCACGAATTTTATCAACAAGAATCGCAGCATTACGACCAATACCATCAGCATTGATTTCAAGTGCTTGAACAATGCCATCTGGATCAATAATAAATGTTCCGCGTTGTGCTAAACCTTGATCATCTAATACATCAAAACCTAATGAAATTTGATGAGATGGATCACCAATCATAATGTATTCTAATTTTGAAATAGCTTCTGAATGATCATGCCAAGCTTTGTGGGTAAAGTGTGTATCTGTTGAAACAGAGTATACTTCTACTCCTAAGCTCTTTAGTGCAGCGTATTGTTCTTGTAAGTCTTCTAATTCTGTTGGACAAACAAATGAGAAGTCTGCAGGATAGAAGCAAACAACACTCCAATGACCTTTAAAATCTTCATTTGTAACCTCGATGAATTCTCCGTTATGAAATGCATTTGCTTTGAATTCAATTACTTCTTTACCAATTAATGACATGGCTATTCCTCCAATAATTTAAATATTTGAGACAACTCTCAATATAAATATAACTAAAAATATGTTATCGGTCAACCTTTTAGTTATAATTATTATAATTTTAAAATTGGTTCATATTGTAAAATCTTATATTGGTTAGAAATTTCATTTTCAATTAGATTCAACCATTCTCACTCGCTACCAATTAACAGTGGTACTAAGAATGGATAACTAGTTAAGAAATCAAGAATCGATCGTCGCTGTTGAGCAGAATCGATGGTAATTTGAGCAAACTGATTTTCATCAAGATAAAATTTTACTTTTTGCTGATGATCAAGCTGGATTTCGAAAGCCTGCTGCTCAACTAATTCAAAATCATATTCTTTGACAGACATTAATTTAATAAAGATGCGATCAATGATTAACTCTGAAACTTTTCTTTGACTAGTAAAGTTAACAATCAATTCATAAGCATTATCTAATAAACTTTGCTCAACCGTAAATCCTAATTTTTTGGCATAGAGTAAGAGCTGATTTAAGTCATGATTAAATAAAGCCAGTTGATTTCTGGATAAAATATGGTCTTCATACCATAAACGGATAAAAGAAGCCATATGATGATCAAATATTTCCACTTCTTTTGAAAGTAAATCAAAAGCTAGCAATGGAATAAATGCAGCGTTCATGCTTGGGTTTAAGACGTTTAATTGAAATTCAAAAATGAGTCTATTTTGCTCGTCTAAGCGATGGATGACTTGAAAATGCTTGGTATACCAACGATTGAAGCTATCTCCTTTTTGCAAATCAATGGCAGATAACGGTCTAAGAAGTTCGTAGCTAATATATTCAATTAAAATTTGCTTTGCTAGAGCGGAGATTTTATGTTCATCTAATACATGATGATGAAAAAGCGACAATAATTTTTCAAAATTTGCTTCCATAATCACCCGACGCAATTTCAAATCAGCGAGTTCATCTTCAGCTGCTTGAATTAATGAAAGAATTTTTTGATGATCTTTTTGTTTGGTTTCATCATAAACTGTCTGGATATTCATTTCTTCATTGACAGCGGTATAATCAATATCTTCTTGAGGAATGGATGATTCAGAAAGATGCATCACTTCTTTTTCTTGTACTTCAAGTTTAGAATCCTTTGTCATTTGCTTGAACCTCCTCTCTTGGTAATAAATAATCAGTAATAAATTGCATTAATTCAGCTTCTAAATGATCTAAAGAAGTCGCGTATTTTTGAACTAAGCGCAATTCTTTTGTAATTAATGCCCGATGTAGCTGAATATTGAAATAATCTTGCTGATAAGCCTCTTTTCTTCTATTTAGCGTTGTATCATCATCTTTTTGGGCATTTAGCTTTTGTATATCCGCTTCTAATTGTTTTTTGGTATTCAACAATTGTAAATATTCTTCCTCGTTTTTCACACGGTTAAAAATCGTTTTTTGTTGAGACATTAGTTGAATCTGCTTATTAATTGGCAATAATTTTTTCTCTAATTCTTCTACTTCAGACTGTAATGTTAGATTTTGCACATCTAATTGATTGATTTTTTGTTCAATTTCTTTTAGTTGAGATTGATCCGTTTCGTTAAAATTACGCCATTCATTTAAGACAGTTGGCTCAATATAGATTTTAGGCACACTGACATCAACCATAATCGTTGGACGTTGATGATAATATTGTCCAATTCGATATTGTAAAAGAGTCGGACTTATTTTTTTGACAAACTGTAGATATTCAAATCTAGCTAATAAAGCATCATGTAATTTTCTGGCTAACAAGTTGTCAATTTCATGATTTTGGTTTGAGGTTTCTTTAAGTTCTTTATGCAGTTTCCCTTGATAAATGCGATAAATTTCAGCCACATTTTCAGTTTCGATTGCATGCTCAAAAGACTGCAAATCTTGTAATAATTGTCCAATATTTTTTGAGGCACTAGCTTTTACCTCACCAAAACTTGGCTGTTGCTCTTGAGATGTAGGCATAGAAAATCCCTCCTAACATTTTATATTTATTCTAACATACTTTTTATTAAATTTACATGAAATCGCTTGAAAAAAAGAACAATCTAGACCTGATGAATCAAGCCTAAATTGTTCTTTCTCACTTATCTTTAGTTCTAAAGCGAATTTGTTGTTTGTCATCTCTTGATAGAATCGTTTCTTCTTTTAAGTATTCAAAGCGTAGTTCTTTAATTTCAGGATTCTCAAGCATTTCTTCATATCCCTTAAAAATAGAACGAATATAATTTTTGTATGCTTTTTTCTTTTTTAGTCTTTTCTTCATATTGCACCGTCCTTACCTTCTTATATTAACAATATTTCAAGTATTAATCAACCTTGTCATATAACTGATAAGCGTAACGGTGTCCATCAGGGATTGGAAAGTAAATCTCACCGCAAAATTGAAATCCAGTATCTAAAATAGCTTTTTGCATACCTATATTGAGTCGATGTGTATCAATTCGAAAATCATGATACCCAAATTTTCTTCCTTGTAAAATCAATGCTTGAAGCAGCTTTTTCGCGTAGCCTTTTTGTCGAACCAATGGATTAACAGAGATACGATGAATCGATAAATAGTTATTTGTCCCCTTCCATTGACCAATAATGGCAGGATACACCGGATCAACACCAGCTTGTAATGTTCCCAGCGCCACAATTTGGCTATCATCGATTAATAAATATAGTTCCTGATTCAAAATATTAACCTGAATATTTTCTATTGTTGGTCCATAACCATCTTGCCATTGAGTAGAACTTTGTTTGGCCAGTAATTGGATAGCTGATTCATAAATGGGTAAAATGTCTGATAGATCCTCTAATTGTGCTAATCTTAGTTGCATTTTATCCCTCCTCGTTCCTAATTATAAAAATAAAATGGTTCTAGTACAAGACTAAAACCATTTCAGATTAATGAACATTCATTGCATTTAATTGATAACCTTTAACAAATGACTGTGCGGATGTCATTTCAATTTTCTTTGAATGAGCATAAGTTGAATTAAAAAGACGTGCACTTGCCACATATTTACCCGAGTTTACAAATAGTTCACTTACCGAACCATCGATAAACCAGTCAAAATTTTGTAATGGTTCATCAAGTATAACTTTACGGTATTCATTCTCATTTGTATACCAGTTTTTTCGTATCAAAGTTATTTCATGGGTGTCGGCTTGATAGGCTAAGGTGAAAACATCATCAATCGTAATATTAAAATCATCTTGAACTTCTTCTTCGCAGATAAGCTCAATCATAGATGACTGTATTTCTTGCGTTCCATTCAATAGTTGAACTTCTTGATTTCTTAATTGATAGATTTCATTTGCAGGATTTTGGCATAATTTATTTCCGTCTAGTGTTAACTCTCTTGGGATTGTCAAACAGTGAATCCAACCTTCTTCAATTGTTGGCATGCTCGCTTCAAATTCCGGTTGAGTGATTCCCATCCAGCCATATGATAAAATTCTATCTCCATCATAAAAGCTTTGAGGGGCATAATATTCAAAGCCAAAGTCAACTTCTTGCATATCATCATCTAACAGCAAATGCCCTTCATTAAACTCTCCCAATGCATAAACTGTTTGATATATATTATAATATTGGTGACCTTGTGCTTCAATTCCTTGAGGTGAATAGATAAAAACAGCTTGATTATCAATAAATACTAAATCCGGGCACTCCCACATATAACCGATTTGAGAAAGAATATCTGGATTTATAACTAAATCACCTAAGTTTTCCCATTGTTTAGCATCAACTGAACGATAGATTAGAGTTGTCCCCGTTAAATTTTCTCTTTGGGCGCCAACAACAAGATAATAACAATGCTCTTTTTCATCATACCAAACTTTTGGATCCCGGACATGGCGCGTAAAACCTTTTGGATGTTCAAAAATCGGTCCTTGTTTTTCAAAGATAAAGCCATCTTCTGAAGTTGCTAAACATTGATAACTATGTTTTTCTCCTGCTTCATCAATGACATTGCCTGTATAATAAAGATGTAATTGATTCTCGATAATAATTGCACTACCTGAATATACCCCATCTTTATCATACCAAGCATCGGGTGCCAAAGCGATAGGCGCCCGATGCCAAGTTATAAGGTCTTCAGAGTAGATGTGCCCCCAATGTTTATTTTTATGAATCGTATCTGTTGGATTTAATTGATAAAACACATGATAGATACCTTCAAATTTTACTAAACCATTTGGATCATTTAATAGACCAGCTAAAGGTGTAATATGATAACCAATGGGATATTTTGAATTTTTTACATTTCCATCTAACATCTGATATTTCCCTTCTAATTTCTATTACGCGTTTTCTTGCATTTTATCACTATAACCGATTGTATAAGTTAATGCAAAGGCAACACCTACTGCCACTAAGTTAGCCAATAAGTATTGGAATAATTGGCCATTCAAGTATAGTAATGTACCAGGAATTACAGTGATTGACATACCTGTACCTGCCAAACCTAAAATGTTAGCAACAAAACCACCTGCAGCACCACCGATTAAGCCCATAACAAAAGGTTTAACATATCTTAAGTTTACCCCGAAAATGGCCGGTTCAGTAATTCCTAAGAAAGCTGATAATGCTGATGGAAAACATAGTGCTTTTAATTTTGCAGATTTTGTTTTTACACCAACAGCTAAACAAGCAGCACCTTGAGCAGCAATCGCACATGTGATAATTGCGTTGAAGGCATTTTTACCAGTATTAGCTAGTAATTGCACTTCAAGGAAGTTGAAGATGTGGTGAACACCAGTTACAACGATTAATTGGTTCAAGAAACCGATAATGATACCTGCTAACCCAAGTGGTAAGTTTAATACAAATTCAGTAGCGTTTAAGACAACTGTTTCAAGTGAGTGGAAAACTGGTCCAATGGCTAACAATCCAAGTAAACTCATCACTAATAGTGTTAAGAATGGTGTTAATAGCAAGTCAAAAGTATCAGGAATCACTTTACGTAGACGTTGTTCTAACTTCGCACCAAGTAATGCGGCAAAGAAGGCTGGTAATACAGTACCTTGATAACCAACAATTGGAATAAATCCCATTAACATAATTGGTTTTGCAGCACCAGAAGCAACTTCATAAGCATTTGGTAAAGCTGGGTTAACTAACATCAAACCTAATACAATACCGATAACTGGGCTACCACCGAATACTCTAAATGTTGACCAAGCAACTAAAGCTGGTAAGAAGGCAAAAGCTGTATCCGTTAACACTTGGGTATAAAGTAAGAATTTCGGATCAATTGACTTTGGTGTCATGCCAAAAATACTTAGAATCTGTGGTTGTGTCAATAATCCACGTAACCCCATGAATAACCCGGTAGCAACTAAGACTGGAATAATAGGAACAAAGACATCACCAAAGGTACGAATCATACGTTGGAAAACATTTCCAGATTTGGCTGCTTCCGCTTTCATTTCACTTTTTGATGATTCGCTAACACCTAATGCAACCACTTCATCATAAATTTTGTTTACTGTACCTGTCCCAAAAATTATTTGATATTGCCCTGAGTTAAAGAAAGCACCCTTAACTTTTTCAATGTTTTCAACTGTCTTACCGTCGATTTTATCTTGGTCGTTAACCATTAAACGTAGACGAGTCGCACAGTGAGCAACACTTCAGATATTTTCCTTTCCTCCGACAGCATCAATAACCGCTTGGGCAATTTCACGATTTTCCATTTTTTTCTTCCTTCCTTTGCGGTACCGTTCCCACATAGTTCAAAAAAATAAGATAAGAGCAGAACTTTTATTTTGTGGAACCGGTCCCTTATTTACGTTTTCAGTATACACATGATTGAAATCGTTGTCAATCATTTTTTTGACTATTCATGGTAATATCCAACGCTACCACGATGAATCATTTCTGTGGCAATGGTTGTTGTTTCGGGAATGGGTTGTTTTTTCAACATAATATCTACGTATTTTGAAGCTAATAACCCTAGTTTCTCATAATGTAAGTCCACCGTTGTCAAAGTTGGATAAACATATTCCCCTGTATCATGGCCACCAAAGCCAGCAAAAGAAATTTGTTTCCCAATAGCTATACCTAATTGGTTCGCTGCTTTAATTAGACCGATGGCAATATTATCTGTAGCACAAATATATAAGGTTTCATCATTTTTTGGCAATATTTCTAGTCCTAGCTTGTAGGAATCATTCACCATAAATGTCGTTTCATACTCTTTTACGGTGGATATCCCGCTTTCTTTTAGGCCATCTATAACCCCTTGTTTACGACGAACCCCTACTTCAATATCGTGAGGACAAACACCGACATAAGCAATTTTTTTATGTCCGTATTTATTTAAACCTAGTGCCATTTGTCGACCTGCAAAGTAATTATCTTGTGTTAAAGTAATTAAACGACGATCTTTTTGTCCTAGCACAAGTACTGGTGTTTTGATTTTATTGATTGCTTTCACGTGTTCATCTGTGATAGCCACGGCCATTAATACGATTGCAGCGATTTTGTTTTGTTGTAAATTATATAAACTTTCAATTTCACGTTCGATGCTTAGTTCTGAATTAACCATCATGATTTGTCGTCCACATTCTCGTTCGCTCTTTTCTAATCCAGAAAGCATACGCACTACAGAAGGTGAATCTAAACGAGGAATAATGACACCAGTGAAATTACTTCTTTGTGCCTTTAAATTCCGGGCAAATTCGTTAGGTGTATAATTGTATTTTTGTATCACTTTTTCAATTTTTTTTGCGGTTTCTTTACTTACATATCCTTCATTTAGATATCTCGAAACCGTACTTTTTGATACTTTTGCTTCTTGAGCGATTTGATTAATTGTTACCATAAGACCCCTCACAAATTTTCATTACATGAATGTATTATAACAAATATTGTCTTCAGATTAAAACATTATTCATCAGTTGTGCTATAATTTGAGTGAACGGAGGTAAGTATCATGAGAAAAATTTTAAAAGGATATACATTCATCGCATTCATTATCGTAGCTTTTAATGTGTATGAATGTATTTTTCAAAAAGTGAGTATGAAATCTGGTATCATTTTTATTATTGAGGGCTTATTAGGGATTATTCTGATTTATGCCCCTTTCCTATTTAAAAAATGGTTTAAAATTTCTTTTCCGAATGAATTGATTTTTATGTATTGGTTCTTCATCTTGATCTCGGTCTTTTTAGGAACTTGCTTACATTTAATCTCTTACTTTAAATATTATGATAAATTATTGCATTTCAGTAGCCCAATTGTATTAACCTTTCTTGGATATGGCATTCTTACCTATTTCCTAGAAAAGTCAAGAAGTCAATACCCTTCTATTTGGTTTTTTATGATATTTGGTTTTGCGTTTGCACAGATGTGTGGGGTTTTATGGGAATTTTGGGAATTTCTATGTGATCAATTTTTAGGACTGAATTTACAACGTTACCTACTTCATGGGCAACCTTTAATTGGACGTAAAGCATTACTTGATACCATGGGCGATTTATTTGTTAATACTTGTGGTAGTTTGATTGCTAGTGTATATGCCTATTTACGAGCAAAAAAAACAAGCATTCAGTATTTCAAAAACTTTAAAATTCATATTCACTAATTTAGTTATCTTATGTTGCTATGTATGCTTCTCCTTTTCTTGTCTAACCTTGTGTTTCCAATGATATAAAATTAGGAAATATCAAAGGTTTGCTAAAATTTTTCACATCATTAAACATTTTGATTATGTTGTGTTATACTAATTAAACTGAAATATAAAGGAGATTTTCGTTATGGAACATTTAAAGTATCGTAGCGTTTTTGATATTATTGGACCGGTCATGGTTGGACCAAGCAGCTCTCATACGGCAGGGGCTGCACGCATTGGAAAAATTGTAAGAACTATTTTTGGCGAACAACCGGATAGTGTCGATATTTTTCTATTTGAATCCTTTGCCAAAACCTATCGTGGCCATGGAACTGATATTGCCCTTGTTGGTGGATTATTAGGGATGGAGCCTGATGATGAAAGATTAAGTGATTCATTGAAAATTGCTCATGAAAATGGCATGGAAGTACTATTCGTGCCTAAAAAAGATAAAGCCGAGCATCCAAATTTGGTTAAAATGTTGCTAAAAAAAGGAAAACGTCAAATGACTGTAACTGGTATTTCCATTGGTGGCGGAAACATCCAAATTTCTGAGTTGGATGGCTTTAAAATTTCATTAACAATGGGAACGCCTACGATTATTACCGTCCATCAAGATGTGCCAGGTATTATCGCTCAAGTAACAAAACTATTATCTGATATGAATGTAAATATTGGTACGATGACTGTTACGCGTGAGTCTAAAGGTGAAAAAGCAATTATGATTATTGAAATTGATGAGCGCCATCCAGATATTTGTCAAAAACTACGTCAATTGTCACACATTGATTCTGTGACCTATTTTGATTAGGAGGATATTCATGTTTTATTCAATTGAAGATATTATTCAACAAAGTAAGGATTATAAAAGTGTGGCTGAATTAATGATTGCCACAGAGATTGAATTAACCGGACGCTCTAGAGAACAAATTATTGCTTTAATGAAGAAAAATTTGGAAGTGATGAAGCATTCTGTGCAACAAGGGATTGATGGCGTTACCTCTGTCACTGGGTTAACAGGTAAAGATGCGACCAAGCTAAATGATTATATTTTAAAAGGTGATATTTACTCAGGTTCGACAATTTTAGGTGCCGTGCGTAATGCGATTGCGGTAAATGAAGTTAATGCTAAAATGGGCTTAATTTGTGCTACTCCTACTGCTGGTAGTGCTGGGATTGTTCCTGGTGTATTGATGGCTGTTAGTGAAAGCTTGCAATTAACTGAACAACAACAATTAGATTACTTATTTACTGCTGGTGCTTTTGGATTAGTGATTGCGAATAACGCTTCGATTGCTGGTGCTGAAGGTGGCTGTCAGGCTGAAGTTGGCTCTGCAAGTGCGATGGCTTCCGCAGCTTTAGTTTGTTTAAAAGGTGGCTCAGCACAACAAGCAGCTCATGCCTTAGCGATTACCTTAAAAAATATGTTAGGCTTGATTTGTGATCCAGTCGCGGGTTTAGTCGAAGTCCCTTGTGTAAAAAGAAATGCATTAGGTGCGAGTCAAGCGATGATTTCAGCAGATATGGCCCTAGCAGGAATACAAAGTGTAATTCCACCAGATGAAGTTGTAGCCACGATGTATCGCGTGGGTCGTCAAATGCCATCTATTTTTAAAGAAACTGCAGAAGGCGGATTAGCAACGAGTCCGACTGGGTTAAAATTGCAAAAAGAAATTCTAGAAAGACAAACAAAATAATAAAATGGGGTTAGGAAATTTTCCTACCCCACTTTTTATGCAGTGATTTTGGTCCCAAAGCAATGAATATTATTATTAATATTCACACTTTTTACACCGTGTAGCAAGGCATACTTTGCACTATTTAATTTTGGAATCATGCCACCAGTAATGATATTCTGATTCTTGAGCATCTCAATCTTTGATAAATTGATACGCTTCAACCATTGATTGTTTTCCTTAATTCCAGGCACATCAGTCAATAAAAACAATTCATCCGCTTGAATACTACTTGCTATCTTACAAGCGACTTCATCAGCATTAATATTTAACCATTGGCCGTCTTTCGTAATGCCTAGAGGAGCAATCACAGGTATTTTGCGATGATTCATTTGCAGTTTTAATAATTGATGATTGATTGCCGTTACTTGGCCAACATAACCTAATTCCGCATAATTGATGACTTTTCCCTGTATGAGTTGATCGCAACCAGCATGAAGGCTCACTGGTTGCAAACCTTCCTTTTGAAATAAGGAAACTAATCTAGGTTGTACTTGACCTAATAGCGCCATTTTGGTTAGCTCAAGTGTTGTTTCATCCGTTACTCTTAGGCCATTTTTGATTTGGCGTTTAATCTGAAATTGTTCCATTAGTTCAGTGATATAATGTCCACCACCATGAATAATGACGATTTGAATTCCTTGTGCTTGCCATTTACGTATGGTTGAAAAAAATTGCGCATTAAGCTGATCACTTGCAACGCCACCAATTTTAACTACATATGTTTTCATGATTCTGACCTCCTATTATGTGTGGTATAATGCATTGATTTTAACATATTCATAAGTCAAATCGCATCCCCAAGCTTTTCCTTGCGCAACTCCATCATGCATGTTGACTTTAATCGTGATCTCTGCTTGTTTTAATTTTTCACTCAGTTGATCAGTTGAAAAATCTGTTGGTACTCCAAAGGCAAAAACTAGCGTATCTTCTAAATATATTTCAATTTGATTGCTGTCAAAATCGATGCCGCTATAGCCCAACGCACATAGAATTCTTCCCCAATTTGGATCTTGACCAAATATCGCACTTTTGACCAGACTTGAACCAACAACTGATTTTGCAAGCATACGTGCGGAATATTCATCGATGGCATTTTCAACTTGGACTTCAATCAGCTTCGTTGCACCTTCGCCATCTTTAGCAATTGATTTTGCTAAATTGGTGAAAACAGCTTGTAAAACATTTTTGAATTGTTGGTAGGCTAGCGACCCCTTTTGTATTTCAGCATTTTTTGCCTCACCATTTGCTAAGACAAGGACCATATCATTTGTGGAAGTATCGCCATCCACAGTAATTTGATTAAAAGTAATTTCAGTCAGCTCACTAAGTAACTCTTGTAGTAACTCACTGGAAATATTCGCATCAGTAGTAATAAAACTAAGTATGGTAGCCATATTTGGATGAATCATACCTGAACCTTTTGCACAACCTGCCACTGTGATTGTTTTTCCATCAATTTCTTCTTGATAGGCACTTACCTTCTGACACGTATCGGTTGTCAAAATGGCTTCTTGAAAATTTTCAGCAGCGCAGTCTTGATTATTTGCCAACAATTCTAAGCCAGCTTCGATTTGAAACATCGGTAAATGCTTGCCAATAATTCCTGTAGAGGCAACTGCGACTTGAGCAGCGTCAATATTTAAATGTTCAGCGGTTTTTTCACACATTGTTATAGCATCTTGATAGCCTTGATTACCTGTGCAAGCATTGGCATTTCCTGAATTAACAATAATTGCTTGTAAGGATTTATTTTTGAGCTTTTCTTTTGTCACTAATACTGGTGCTGCTTTGACTTGATTAGTCGTAAATACGCCAGCACACTGAGCGGGGACTGTTGAAATAATCCAACCGATATCTTTACGCTTTCTTTTTAACCCACAATGGATACCATCCGCTTTAAAACCTTTAGGACTTGCAATATTTCCATTTATTTTCTTCATAACCAACCTTCTCCTTTTATCAATAAACCTTTTTATATAAAATTAGGCATTTGTTTTAACCCGCATGTTTCGTCTAATCCTGCCCATAGGTTAAAATTCTGAATAGCTTGACCACTTGCACCTTTTATCAAATTATCAATCACAGCGACAAGTGTTAATATACCTGTGCATTCATTATAGATATAACCAATATCACAAAAGTTTGAACCAATCACTTGATGTAAATCAGGTAACTTTTGATGATGATTGATGCGAACAAAATATTTATCATCAAAACAACTATTATAAGCTGTTTTGATATGTTCAAGTACAACCTTCTCTTTCAGTTTGACATAGGCTGATACAAAAATTCCTCTAGAGACTGGTATAAGACTTGTCGTGAATTGGATACTTTTTAATTGATTGTCAAACTGTTGTAAGAATTGAATGATTTCAGGTATATGCTGATGTTGATTGACCTTATACATACTCATATTGTTATAAACATTCACAAAATGACTGCTTTGGCTCAATCCTTTGCCTGCACCTGATAATCCTGATTTTGCGTCCACAATAATCGAATCCGTTTGAATAATTTGAGCTTTGACTAGTGGTGCTAAAAGTAAGTTCGTTGCCGTGGCATAGCATCCTGGATTGGCGATGAGCATCGATTTGTTTGTTTGAAATTCAGGTAAAGAATAATTGGCTTGCATTAAAATATCTGGATTAGCTGGTTCTTTTTTATACCATTTTCGATAACTTTCCCCATTTTTTAATCGTAAATCACCCGAAAGATCAATTACTGGAAAGCCGTTAACTACAAAAGGTTTAACTAAATCCTTACTGACTCCAGAAGGTGTTGCAAAAAAGACAAGATCATTTTGAGCCATGATATTTTTTGCATCGAATGCTTGAATTTTTGCATTTAATGGTAAAAAATGAGGAAATTCTTCCGTTAAGTAGGACTCTTTATTACCACTACGATGAAGTGTTCCGATTTCTAAATAGGGATGTTGTTCAATAAGACGCATTAACTCCACACCTGTATAACCTGTTATACCTACAATTGCTGCTTTCATCCAATCACCTACCCCACTAAAACTTTCGCTATTTTATCTAATGCAAAATCAATTTCTTCTTGACTGATTGTTAAAGGAGGTAATAACCGTAAGACATTTTTACCGGCTTTTAAAGTAAGAACACCTTCTTTTTCAAGTTGAAGCATCATATGTTGCAATACATATTCATCTGTTAATTCAATTCCTATCATTAAGCCTTTTCCTCTAATATCTATCAGTTTATTAGATTGAATATGCGCTAAACCATCAAAAAATTGCTGACTACGCATTTTAACATTTTCTACTATTTCAGCAGATTGCACATAATCTAAAACTTGATTAGCAACACTTAAAGCTAATTTATTGCCTCCGAACGTACTTCCGTGACTACCAGGAGAAAAAGCATTGGCATATTTTTTATTTGCTAACATTGCACCAACTGGCAATCCATTGGCTAAAGCTTTTGCACTGGTAATAATATCAGGAGTAATACCATATTGTTCATAAGCAAATAACGAACCGCATCGACCAATCCCTGTTTGCACTTCATCCACAATAAGCAAGGTGCCATTTTGTTGGCAAAGATGTGCTAATTCCTTTATCCACCCTTGATAAGCGACATGAATCCCACTTTCTCCTTGGATTAATTCCACAATCACCGCTGCCACTTTCTCATCTAAGGCTTCTTTTAATTCATCAATTTCATTGAATGGAAAGTAAGACACATCTTGTAACATCAAACCAAAACCTGCCTGAATTTTAGCTTGTCCGGTCACACTCATTGAACCAAACGTACGACCATGAAAAGATTGCCAAAAGCTAATAATTTTATTACGACCAGTTGCTTTTTTTGCTAATTTAATGGCAGCTTCATTGGCTTCTGTCCCACTATTACAAAAGAAAGCCACATAATCTTTTTGATTGGCTAATTTACATGCGACTTGCTCTTGAATCTCACTATGATATAAATTCGGCATATGCCAAATATTATTGATTTGTTGGAGTAAAGCTTTTTTTAATTCAGGATGATTATGTCCTAGATTTGTAACACCAATCCCACTTGTTAAATCAAGATACTCCTGATTATTTTGATCATAAACTTTACAACCATTACCTTTTATAATTTCGAAATTTTTTCTACTATAATTTGGAAATAACCAACTCATAACCAACACTCCCTTGTAATGTTGTGTATAAATATACAACATCATTCCGCTTTTTTCAAGTGTTTTATGTATATTTTTACATTATTATCTGCAGAAGTTGTTAATTTTTCTAGAATATTTGGGTATTTAGTTAAAATTATGCATAAAAATAGACTAGTCTAAAAAACTAGACTAGTCTAAAATCGTATAATTATTCGGGTCTATGATATTTAGTGTTGTTACTCAAATGGGGGATAACACTGAATATCTTTTTTTATCATCAAAATAATAGAAAAAGACATCTGTTTCCTCTATAATTAAGTCGACCAAAACCTTTAAGGAGT
>SKEB01000321.1_pt1 | contig 49000 bp, 46 predicted proteins | sample 4826561 | NCBI WGS metagenome assembly SKEB01 (sample SAMN11008820, study PRJNA524170) | human gut metagenome | biome: Human fecal sample; material: Feces; isolation source: fecal sample from pouch patient p17 | host: Homo sapiens | place: Israel: Tel-Aviv | collected 2016-03-29
GAGCAGGGAAATCAGGGCAGCAGGTGTACCAAAGGCGGCAAGTGTGGATGGAATATTGGCAAATGAGTGCTGCATATCAATGAAGAATGCAGGAATCAGAGAGACAATACCTGCTACCAGAAACTGGACACAGGAAAGCTTGATGCCATCCACAAGTGGGGAAAAATGATCCACACACAAGATATGAAAGGAAAATCCAAGGGCACACAGCAGGAGAAGCAGATCCGGCAACTGCAGAGAGAAAGAGCCTTTCATACAAAGCAGATAAAGACCGATCAGTGCCAGTCCAATGCCAATCCAAATGTTCCATCCGCATTTTTTTCCCAAAAACAGACCAATGATTGGTACAATTAAAATATAACAGGTAGTTAAAAATCCTGCTTTTCCAGCAGTTGCTCCGTAAAAGAGCGCCAGCTGCTGCAGGGTACTTGCAAATCCGAGAACAATACCGCAGGCAATGCCGCCGGTGATCAGAGCTTTTCTGCTCTTAGGAGATGGCGCTTTGTGGTCTGGATTCTTTTTGCTCATAATCAGAAGTACCGGACATAAGACAGCGGCACCCAGTAAAAAACGGATGCCGTTAAATGTATATGGTCCGAATTTGCCGCCCTCGCTCTGTGCGACAAATGCAATTCCCCAGATAAAAGCCGCCAGAACAAGCAAAAATGAGTTGCGTCTTTGCAATGCTTTTTCTTTCATATTCATATAACCCTTTCATCATACATAATCATTCACACACATGTTCCAGACCCTGAGCCATGATGGTTGCCACATGATCGTCTGCCAGGGAGTAGTAGATGGTTTTCCCTTCCCGGCGGAATTTAACCAGTGCGGACTGTTTCAGAATCCGAAGCTGATGCGAGATAGCACTCTGTGTCATGGACAGCGCATCTGCAATGTCCTGCACACACAATTCCTGTTTGGAAAGAACTGATAAAATTCGTATTCTGGTCGGATCTCCAAATACTTTAAATAAATCAGCAAGCTGATATAAAGTGTCATCATAATTGGAATCATCCATATTTGCTATCCCCATTGTATCATATCCTCCAAATCGAAATTCTAGCTGCACTTTGCAGGAAAAATATTGTTCCAAATGTCCGATCGTGTGGCACAACGGTTCCCTGCATAGTGCTTTTATTGTAACGTAAAATGAAAAGCAAGTCAAATAATTATCGGGGGGGTGCTCAGCACCGTGTGGAAATCTGTTACAGAATAATGAACTGTATCCGTTGGTTTATAATGTAATCAGATTTCATCTCAGTCTGAGTTGAGACTCCCACTTCTGCAAGTGGTGAGCAATAACAAATCTTTCTCAGTGGGAGTTCAATCTCCGACTGAGATAAACGCTCCGCGAGGATGTGCAGTGATTCTGAGAAGAATATGTCAGCTTTCGCTGACCAGAATCACGCACCAAGTCTCACATGCGTTCGACTTGAATGCTTAAAATGATGATTATAAAATCATACTGATCGTGTGTTTTTTGATGATAAATTGCTTTTAAGGAGAAAAATAAAATGTTAGGAACATGTCTGGAAAATGTGAGAACGCAGGTACCTCTGGTACACAATATCACAAATTATGTAACCGTAAATGATGTGGCAAACGTACTGCTTGCCTGTGGCGGAAGCCCGATCATGGCAGATGAGGCAGAGGAAGTGGAAGATATCACCAGCATCTGCGGCGGCCTGAATATCAATATCGGGACGTTAAATAAACGAACGATCGCAGGAATGTTGCTTGCAGGAAAACGGGCAAAAGAGCTGGGACATCCGGTTTTATTGGATCCGGTAGGAGCAGGTGCATCCGCACTTCGCACCGGAACCGCCATTGAGCTTATGGATACTTTACATCCGACTGTGATCCGTGGCAATATTTCTGAGATTAAGACACTGGCATCCGGAAGCGGCACCACAAAAGGTGTCGATGCAGATGTGGCAGATGCTGTGACAGAAGAAACTTTGGATCAGGCAGTTGCATTTGTGAAAGAGTTTGCGAAAAAGAGCGGTTCTATCGTAGCAATTACCGGAGCCATTGATCTGGTCAGTGACGGAGAAACATGTTATGTCATCCGGAATGGCAGGTCGGAAATGGGGAAAATCACAGGAACCGGTTGTCAGTTATCCGGCGTGATGACCGCATATATTACCGCAAATCCGGATAATCAGCTGGAGGCGGCAGCGGCAGCAGTGTGTGTCATGGGACTTGCCGGTGAGATTGGCTGGGACAACATGCAGGAAGGGGATGGCAATGCTACATATCGTAATCGTATCATCGATGCCATTTACAACATGAGCGCACAGATGTTAGATCAGGGGGCAAAATATGAAATTCGATAGAGATATATTGACAAAGGATCAGTTACTTTTATATGCAGTGACGGACAGTCACTGGTTAAATGGAAGAACGTTGCATTCTGTGGTAAAAGAAAGTCTGGAGGGCGGCGTAACCTTTGTACAGTTAAGAGAAAAACAACTGGATGAGGCGCATTTTATGGAAGAAGCAAAGGATTTGCAGGTGCTTTGCAGAGAATATAACGTACCGTTCATTATCAATGACAATGTGGATATTGCATTGGCCATGGATGCAGACGGTGTGCATGTGGGACAAAGTGATATGGAAGCCGGGGATGTCCGTGCAAAATTAGGTCCGGATAAGATCATCGGTGTGTCAGCTCAGACAGTAGAGCAGGCGATTCTGGCAGAAAAGCATGGGGCAGATTATCTGGGAGTCGGTGCGGTATTCCCGACCGGTTCTAAGGATGATGCCACAGAGGTGCCGCATGAGACATTAAAAGCAATCTGTGAAGCGGTATCTATTCCGGTTATTGCCATCGGAGGCATTACACAGGAAAATGTGTCCACACTGGCTGGAAGCGGTATTTGCGGTATCGCGGTGATCAGTGCGATCTATGCGCAGCCGGATATCAGAAAAGCAGCACAAGATCTGAAAATTGCTACGGCAGAAATGGTGAAGGCATGATTCAGAAAGAAGTAATGCAGGAGAATTTGACTCAGAAAGATATCACACGGAAAGGTGGAATTCCAGAAACAGAAATTTGCGGTGCAATTTTTGACCTGGATGGTGTATTACTGGATTCCATGGCAGTCTGGAATGACCTTGGAGTTCGGTATCTGCAAAAACGTGGTATTCAACCGGAAGCAGGTTTGAGTCAGATCCTGTTTTCCATGAGCATGGAGCAGGGTGCGGATTATTTGAAAGAACAGTATCAGCTTCCGGATACACCTCAGGAAATTTTAAATGGAATCGAACAGATGATCCGGGACTTCTATTTTTATGAAGTACAGCCCAAAGAAGGCGCGAAAGAACTGTTGCGCTTTTTGCAGGATCAAAATGTAAAAATGATCGCAGCAACTTCCAGTCCGCGAGAGCATGTGACAAAGGCATTGCAGCGTAATGGTCTGTATGGGTATCTGCAGCAGATTTATACCACCGGGGAAGTGGGAATCAGCAAGCATGAACCGCTGATTTATCAGCTGGCAGCAAAAAGTCTTGGCACAAAACCAGAAGAAACACTGGTTTTTGAAGATTCTCTCTATGCGTTGAAAACCGCAAAAAATGCAGGGTTTCGGACAATTGGCGTATACGATGCGGACGGTGAGACCGATCAGGAAGGCGTGCGTGAGACAGGGGAGCTGTATTTGACTTCATTGCTGGATTTCCGGCAATCCTGGATGAAACAGTAAATTGTTGTGACAGATCAGAGGAGGTGAAGTATATGAAAACAGCAGTAACGATCGCCGGAAGTGATTCCAGCGGAGGTGCCGGCATTCAGGCGGATATCAAGACAATGATGGCAAATGGCGTATATGCCATGAGCGCGATCACAGCCCTGACTGCCCAGAACACGACCGGTGTCATGGGAATCTTAAATGCAACGCCGGAGTTTCTGGGACAGGAACTGGATAGTATTTTTACGGATATTTTTCCGGATGCAGTCAAGATCGGAATGGTTTCCGAGAAAGGGCTGATTTGTGTGATCGCAGAAAAACTGGAGCAGTATAAAGCAAAAAATATCGTAGTGGATCCGGTGATGGTGGCGACCAGCGGGGCGCGGCTTATCAGTGAGGATGCCACGGATACGTTAAAACAGAAATTATTTCCACTGGCCACTGTTCTGACACCAAACATTCCGGAGGCAGAAGTGCTGACCGGAATGAAAATCAAAAGCGCAGAGGATATGATCCGGGCAGCAGAGCAGATTTCAAAGGAGTATGACTGTGCGGTGCTTTGCAAAGGCGGACATCAGATCCATACGGCCAATGACCTGCTTTTTGCAGATGGCACATATCACTGGTTTGAAGGAAAACGTATTGACAATCCGAATACCCATGGAACAGGATGCACTTTATCCTCAGCTATTGCTTCTAATCTGGCAAAAGGTTATGATCTGCAGACGGCAGTAGAACGTGCAAAGAAATATATTTCCGGTGCGTTGTCAGCCATGCTGGATCTGGGATCCGGCAGTGGACCGATGGATCATGGATTTGCGATAAAAAACGAATTTACGTCAGTAAATTAAGTGATGAAAATAAAAGATTTTTACCGCCCAATATACTTTATGATAAATGAGAGCTGTATTCAGGTGGAAAAAATAAATAAAAAAGCATGAAAAGGAGGTTAAGAGAAAATGAAACAGAGTGACACAGTGAAAAAACTTGCGATGGCGGGTGTCCTGACAGCGGTTGCTGTGGTAGGAAGCCTGCTCAGTTTTCCGATTTTCGGCAGCAAATGTGCACCGGTGCAGCATATGGTAAATATTCTGGCGGCTGTTGTACTTGGACCGGGATGGGGGGTCGGCATTGCATTTTGCGCAAGCCTGCTCCGTAATCTGCTGGGACTGGGAAGCCTGATGGCATTCCCGGGAAGTATGATCGGTGCATTATGCTGTGGTCTGGCTTATATGGCATTCCGAAAACTGTGGCTGACCTGTATCGCAGAGGCATCCGGAACCGGAATCCTTGGTGGTCTGGCTGCTTATCCGGTTGCAAAACTGATGATGGGATTAAATCCGGGAGGTTTGTTTGTATACATTGTGCCATTTCTTGTTTCCACAGTAGTAGGAAGTATCCTTGCATATTTTCTTGTAACTGCGCTGCAGAAAGGCGGCGTGATCAGTATGTACAGACATCCGGCGAAAAAAGAAATGAAAATGAGCCAATAAAAATAAGAAAATACGCATGCAAGCGTGATCAAGTAGCGAAAGCGGATTGCAAATGTCCGCTTTACTACATGTGATCAATGTGTAACGTAAAAAAGGTAATGCATAGCGGCAGATTGGGAGCACCACCTTCTGTCGCATAAGAAAAATGTTGTGAAAACGACTCTGTGTGAAAATGCAAGTCGAACGTACGTGAGACCTGGTGCGTGATTCTGGTCAGCATAAGCTGACATATCCGTTTCAGAATCACTGCACGTCCTCGTTCACCGGAGTTGTTATGAAAATCCATAAAATGGAAGAAGGAGAACAAGATGAGAAATTACACAACACAGATGGACGCAGCAAGAAAAGGAATCGTGACACCGGAGATCGAGGCTGTTGCGAAGAAAGAACATATGACGTCCGAGGCGCTGATGAAGCTGGTAGCAGAGGGTAAAGTAGCCATTTGCGCAAACAGGAATCATACCTGCTTGAATCCGGAGGGAGTCGGCAGCATGCTGCGTACCAAGATCAATGTAAATCTGGGAGTATCCAGAGACTGTAAAGATTACGATATTGAGATGCAGAAAGTAATGAGCGCAGTAAATCTGGGCGCTGAGGCAATCATGGATCTGTCCAGCCACGGAAATACCCAGCCATTCAGAAGAAAGCTGACAAGCGAATGTCCGGCCATGATCGGTACCGTTCCGGTTTATGACAGCGTCATCCATTATCAGAGAGATCTGGCTACATTGACAGCCAGAGATTTTATTGATGTCATTCGGATGCATGCCGAAGATGGAGTGGATTTTGTGACACTCCACTGTGGAATTACAAGAAAGACCATTGAACAGATCAAAAAACATAAACGTAAAATGAACATCGTAAGCCGTGGCGGAAGTCTGGTATTTGCATGGATGAGCATGACCGGAGAGGAAAATCCGTTTTACGAGTATTATGATGAAATCCTTGATATCTGCGAAGAGTATGATGTGACCGTTTCTCTGGGTGATGCCTGCAGACCGGGTTGTCTGGCAGATGCCACAGATGTATGTCAGATTGAAGAGCTGGTAAGACTTGGAGAACTGACCAAGAGAGCATGGGATCACAACGTACAGGTTATGGTAGAAGGCCCGGGCCATGTGCCGCTTGATCAGGTAGCTGCAAATATGAAAGTACAGCAGAGTATCTGTATGGGTGCACCGTTCTATGTATTAGGACCGATCGTAACTGATATCGCACCTGGATATGACCATATCACAAGTGCCATCGGTGGTGCTGTGGCAGCAATGAATGGAGCAGCTTTCCTGTGTTATGTCACACCGGCAGAGCATCTGGCACTTCCAAACGTAGAAGATGTAAAACAGGGAATTATCGCATCTAAAATTGCAGCTCATGCAGCAGATATTGCAAAAGGTGTTCCGGGAGCCCGTGATATCGACGACAAGATGGCAGAGGCTCGTCAGAAACTTGACTGGGATGCCCAGTATGCATGTGCACTGGATCCGGAGACTGCAAAAGCAATCCGCGATAGCAGAAGCCCGGAAGAAGATCACAGTGACACATGTAGTATGTGTGGAAAATTCTGTGCAGTGCGCAGTATGAATAAGGCACTTGCAGGGGAGTATATTGATATTTTATAATCAAAATTTAGAAAAAATAAGAGAAGCTGTCTTTCGAATGAGAGACAGCTTCTTTCAAAGTTTACACTTTATATTTCTATGAACAGGATTATTTATTCGCACTGTCTGCATCAATGACAGACTGAATCTGTTTCATCAAAGTATCATAGTTCTTCTGATCATCAATTCCGCCGAGCATAGGCTCACCTACAATATTGCCATTTCTGTCGACCAGGATTGTTGTAGGAAAGGCCATGATATTGGAAGCGTATTTACCTGCATCGGAAGAAGAATCAACGGAAAGATTGCGATATTTGGCACCCTGGCTTTTCAGGATATCTGCAGCTTCTTTTATGGCTGTTTCATTTCCGTCGAAGGTTTCTGTGTTGATTCCTACTACTTCACCACCGGCTGCTTTGATAGCATCGTTCAGTTCATTCAGCTTAGATAATTCAGCAACACAAGGTTTGCATCCGGTAAACCAGAAATTAACAGCGGTTACGGCATTTTTGGAAAACAGGCTTTCATCAACAGAATTGCCATCGAAATCCTTTGCAGAAAAATCTTTGAAAGGAGATACGTCGTTGGAATTGTTTTTCTCACTGTTGCTGTCGGATGCAGCATTTTTCTTTTCAATTGAGGCGATTTTTTCTTCAATTTTTCTGATCGTTTCAATATCATCATTAAGTGTTTTCAACTCATCCTCTGTGAAGGAGTCTTTGTTTGATTCCACAGTGCCAGCCAGATAATCGCCATAATTTCCGCTTGGGTCAGCAGTGCTTTTGCTCATCATGCCAAATACCTTGTCCCATACGTCTTTATGATCTGCAAAAAGCTGGTTTTCCTGCTGATATAAATCATCCAGTTCAGAACTGGAATCATCAGAAGAGGCTGCGCTGGATTCTGTCTGTGTATCCTGCGGTTTTTCCGTGTTTGAAGGTTGTTTTCCGTTACATGCAGTAAGCGATAATGCTGCGCAGAGTGTAAAAATAAGTAATAAAGATCTTTTTGTTTTCATGAGTAATTGCTCCTTTTCGTAATTATATGATGTGCAGTAATTCTGCAAAGAATAAATAGTTACCGGTTGTCTGTTACTGACTGCTGTGCTTCTTTTTCTTACAGGGTTTTCCCATAAACTGATAGTGGATGGCATCTTTCGGACAAGCCTTTATGCAGGCTCCGCATCGTATGCATTCCGGATGATCCGGCGTCTTACATATATCCACATCCATTTTACATGCGGTTACACATTGATTACATCCGACACATTTGCTGTCCTCAACTTTGATCTTGAGAAAGCTTATCTTATTAAATAATGAGTAGATTGCGCCAAGAGGACAGATCCATTTACAGAAGGGTCTGTAAAACAAAATACTTAACACAACAACCGTAATTAAAATAAGACATTTAAAGGAAAAAAGAGTTCCCAGTGCAGATCGTATCGCAGCGTTTCCAAGTGAAAGAGGGATAGCCCCTTCTAAAACACCTTGCGGACAAATGTATTTACAGAAGAACGGATCGCCCATTCCGATTGAGTTCGTTATAAGCATCGGCAGAAGGATAACGAAAACAATAAGGATGATGTATTTCAGGTATCTGAGTGGCTTCAATCGGGCTGTTGAAAACTTTTTCCCGGGGATTTTATGAAGTAAATCCTGAAACCATCCAAAGGGACACAAAAAACCACATATAAATCTTCCAAGTGTTACACCGAGTAAAATAAAAAAACCGGTGATGTAGTAGGAAAATTTAAATCTGGATGATCCGACGACCGCCTGAAAGGCACCGATCGGACATGCTCCCGTTGCAGCGGGACAGGAATAACAGTTTAATCCCGGTACACATACTGCTTTTGCGTTCCCCTGATATATTTTACCTTTAAATAAATTGGGGATGTGGATATTGGTGAGCAGCGTGGCGGCTGCCTGTATCCATCCACGTATTCCGGCTGTTTTTTTTGATCGTGATTTCTTTTTCTTATTTTTCTTATCCAATTCCGACACACTCCAGACATAATTTTATTGCTTTTCCAAGCACGACAGCCGCTTCCCCGCGGATCGCACCATAGCTCACCATAGTGATCCCTGCGATGAGCACAAATGCCTGACTTATTTTTTTGATCTTCAAGATATTGTTGCTCCTTTGTTCGTTGTATTTATTGACCAGCTGACTTTGATATTATACAATAGCTGTTGTAAAATTTTTGTTAAGAAACAGGTGAAAATATTTTGAGATTATTAATAGTTGAAGATGAAAAACAAATATGTGATACGGTTGCAAAAAGCCTGTATGCTGCCGGGTATGAAGTTGATACCTGCTATGATGGGGAAGAGGCTTTTGAATGTATTCTGGCGGAGAATTATGATCTGATCGTTCTGGATCTGAATCTGCCCGGGATGGATGGGATGGAGATCCTGAAGGAACTCAGACAGAGAAATGAGGAGACAAAGGTTCTTATATTATCAGCAAGAGGACAGATCGCAGATAAAGTGGAAGGTCTGGATGCAGGAGCAAATGATTATATGGAAAAACCGTTCCATCTGCAGGAGCTTGAGGCACGTATCAGAAGCCTGACAAGAAGAAAATTTGTGCAGAAGAATGTATGTCTGGAAAGTGGCGGGATAAGGTTCGACACGGTAAAACGTGAGGCATATGCAAAAGGGAAACCGGTTCCCCTGACAAGAAAAGAAAGTGGCATTTTGGAATATTTGCTTCTGAATCTGGGCAGACCGGTAAGCCAGGAGGAACTGATTGAACATGTCTGGGATGCAACCGCGGACAGTTTTAGTGGATCCATCCGGGTGCATATGTCTTCTCTTAGAAGAAAACTTAAGGCTGTGCTGGAATATGATCCGATTTTGAACAAAGTGGGGGAAGGCTACAAAATACGAGAGGAGTTCGATCAATGAAAAAAATGTCGCTGCAGTGGAGACTGACCTGTATCATTACATTATATATTGCAGTCATATGTGGCTGCCTGACAATGTTTGTCTATAAAAATGGTGTGTATTATATCGACTCCCTGCAAGAGACCGTTGATGCCCGGGAAGATGATAATGAGAATAATTCGGATGAAATATATATCAGCATTCCTGAGGATAGGTGGGATGAGTTTGCAAATGACTTTTCTTTGCAGGTGTATAATAATAAGGCTGATTATAAAAGAAACAGTTTTATAATCTCAGCCGTACTGGCGCTTATGGGTGGGGTAGTGACCTATTTTATAAGCGGGCATGCACTCAGACCAATCCGGGAGTTTTCTGATAAAATCGAAGAGGTAGAGGCACAGAATCTGGCAGATTCACAAATAGAAGAAAACAAAGTGAAAGAACTCAACCAGCTTAGTATTTCGTACAACAAGATGCTTACGCGTCTCTCGGATGCATTTGAGATACAGAGACAATTTACTGCAAATGCAGCGCATGAGCTCAGAACGCCATTAGCACTGATGCAGGTACAGCTTGATTTATATAATTCCACCCGGCATCCGGGGAATGATGCAGATACTATGCAAACGATAAAAATGGTTACCGAACAGAATGACAGACTCAATAAAATGGTAAAGATGCTTCTCGACATGAGTGAACTTCAGACTGTGGGACGGGATGAGGTAATTGCAGTGGATGCTCTTGTAGATGAGGTATTGGCGGATTTGGAACCTCTCGCACAGGAAAAAAATATAAAATTAATTGGAAAATGCAAAGATATAATGCTGCGAGGAAGTGATATCCTTATTTACAGGATGGTATACAATCTTGTTGAGAATGCCATAAAATATAATCATTTGGATGGACAGGTTACCGTAACTGCATATCAGGAGGAAAATCAGGTGCATCTGTCCGTGGAGGATACAGGAAGTGGAATCCCGGAGGAACTGAAGGAGCGTGTGTTTGAACCGTTCTTTCGCGTAGATAAATCCAGAAGCCGGGAACTTGGCGGTGTAGGGCTTGGACTTGCCCTGGTCCGGGAAATTGTGCGGGTGCATGAGGGCAGTATTACCGTCAGATCCAATCCGTCCGGAGGGACAGTTTTTGAAGTCATTTTATGATGAGTTTGTATGATGAAATGGTTAAAAATATTGACAAATCCTCCTCATTACGATATAGTTGAAAGAACTTCGTGAGGGAGTAGTTTGCACAGTAAGAATTGTGTGATTTGTCAACAACCTGTTTATCATTTTTAGGATAATCTGGCAAATCTTAATGAATGAGACTCATGTATGTCATAAGGATTATTATTTGATTCTATGGCATACCTGGGTCTCTTTTTTCGCTTGAGAGAAAATTGCGTCAAAGTTCCTGTGAATGATATTCCCTGATGCGAGCTGTTAAATCATACATTATGGAGGAAATTGAATTATGGGTTACTTGGAACTGGCATTGATCGGTGTCGGACTTTCCATGGATGCCTTTGCGGTATCTGTCTGTAAAGGCTTGAGCATGCGAAAAGTAGATAAAAAGTATATGTTTGTGCTGGCAGCATTTTTTGGAGGATTTCAGGCGTTGATGCCGGCATTGGGATGGCTTCTTGGAAGTCAGTTCCAGTCTTATATTACAGCCATTGATCATTGGATCGCATTTATACTGCTTGTACTGATCGGTGGAAAAATGATCCTGGATGTGGTCAAAGAAAAAGGAGAAAATGAAGAAGTCTGTCCGGAGGGTAGCGTGCGGATCGATCTGAGAGAATTTTTTCTGCTGGCAATTGCCACAAGTATCGATGCACTGGCAATCGGTATCACATTTGCTTTTCTGCAGGTGAGACTGATCACATCGGTAACAATCATCGGATGTATTACTTTTTGTTTTTCGATCGCAGGTGTGTTGATCGGAAATGTATTTGGAAGCAAATTCAAGGATAAGGCAACGATTCTGGGTGGCATCATCCTGATTGGAATCGGTGTGAAAATTTTAATTGAACATCTTGGAATTTTCGGATGATCAGAAGCTGGATGAAGAAAAGAAATATTGTGGAAAACGATATGAATATAGAATCAGCAGAAATGTGATAAAATAGATCAGATACAGTATGTAGTGAAATAAGTGGAAGCAAGAAAGGAAGATAGATATGATATTAGCAATTATAGGTGTCATTATTGGATTTGTACTGTTGGTTAAGGGCGCAGATTTTTTTGTGGAAGGCAGTGGTTCTGTTGCAAAGAAATTTAACGTGCCGGTGTTTATCATCGGTATGACCATTGTGGCAATGGGAACAAGTGCACCGGAATGTGCGGTCAGTATTTCCGCATCCTTACATGGAAGTAATGGAATGGCCATCAGTAACGTCATCGGGTCAAATATTTTTAACCTGCTGGTAGTATGCGGTGTCTGCGCTTTATTTCAGCCGCTGGAGATTAAAAAAGAGACATTGAAAAGAGAGTTTCCGTTTTCTGTAGTGGTTGCTGTGATTATCGGAATTATGGGATTGATCGGAATGAAAGTCGGACATGTGGAAGGTATCATTCTGGTTGTGCTTTTTGCAATCTTTTTGTACGGTATGGTCCGGATTGCCAGAAATACGAGAAAAGCCGGAGAAGTGATCGAGGAAGAAGAAATCAAAGATCTTCCGTTATGGAAATGTCTTGTCTTTATTGGCGGAGGTCTGGTAGCGATTGTGATTGGCGGACAGGTCGTTGTAAATTGCTCGGAAACAATTGCCCGTGGATTTGGACTGAGTGAGACGTTGATCGGTCTGACGATCTGTTCTATAGGAACATCTTTGCCGGAACTTGTGACATCTGTGGTTGCTGCAAAGAAAAATCAGGCGGGAATGGCACTTGGAAACGTCATTGGTTCCAATATTTTCAATATTTTGCTGGTAGGTGGACTTGCATCCGCTATCAGCCCGATTGCAATGAACATGAATAATCTGATCGATATTGTGATATTGGTGATTGTCAGTGTATATATTATGGCTCTTGTATGGAAAAAGCAGCTTCTGACACGGGCAGGTGGTGTGAGTATGCTTGCTGTTTATGCAGCTTATATGGTTTACATTTGCGTCAGAGAAGTACTGTAATCCTGGATTTTACGGATCACAGTCTGCATTCCGTGAAAACGATCCGTGGAGATCTGTTCTTTTAACGGAGTTTTTTCAAGAAAATCAATATGTGCCCCGCAGATTTCCTGCGGGGTACGTTTGTCAAAGAGAGCAGCAATGACAGCGACAATGCCTTTCACGATCAGAGAATCACTGTCAGCACGGACGTGAACAATTCCGTTTTCAAAGGAAAGAATGATCCACAGATCGGATGTATATCTGAGCATTCACAGCTATCCGGTAGAAGCTATCCGCGAACAGGTGTTGAATGGTCACCTGGATCTGGGCTACACGGTATTGTATGACATGGAACAGCTGCAGACAGAAGAACTGGATTACTGCGTGATCAATGTCTGTCCACACAATGTGGGTATGCTATTAGCAAACCCGTTGGCAAAGAAGGAACTGATTGAAATACAGGATTTGGAAAAATGTAAATTTGTATCTATCTCACCGCTTTATACGCCAAGTTATAACGGAATGATTGATGATCTGTGCCATGAGGCGGGATTTGAACCGGATATGTGGTTTTGATACATGGGAAAATGGGATGAATTTTGTTGATAAAGAATGCAGGAGTGCTATGGCATTCAGTCAGGAGAGGTGAATATGTATATTACAGTATCAATGTTAATAGATTCATTGGGGGAGGCTAAATTGTCAGAAGTAACCATACAGCGGCAGGATAAAATTTCGGCAATCCGTATTTTGGAAGACTCTGAAAAAATGCAGGATGGCGTCATGTACCTGCTTCCGGATCAGGAAAAAGAACAGGTTCTGTCACAGACAACTGCAGGTTCTTCTTTTGTGCTGAAAGGCCCGGTATTTTCTGTGCTGAATCATATGCTTCAGGCTTTTGACCAGTATCTGAAATGGCAGATGAAGCTTTCTCAGGCCATGGAACGTGGATGTACCTTGACGGAACTGTTGAATTTAAGTTATCCGGTGATCCGGCATCCGCTGGTTGTTCTGGACGCGAATGAGTGGGAAATTGCACATTCTGATTATTTTCAGACAGAGGAATTTGATCCGGACTGGTCGGCTGTGCTTTCAGCGCACACCTCAGATGCAGAAAAAATAGCCGTGTATAACCAAAAGTATTATAAATATTTTTCGCTGAAAAAGGTCTATAAGATACCGGGAGTTTTTGGAGCCGGTTACGCATTTAATATTATCCATAATAAAAGTCTGTATGGTTTGATCCTGATGGCGGAACCGGGGCATTTGCCGACAATTTCGCAGGGTGAGCAGGATGCGCTGCAATACCTTGGTGAACTGATCAGTGGCATGATCGGTATCAATTCTTATGATATCGACACGCATTTTCCGGATAAACCATTGTTAGAATATCTGGTAAATAAAGATGCGGAATCTTTTGAAAAACTGGAGCGCTCTCTGGAAATTGTTTCCTGGAAAGAGACGGATTCCAAGCTGGTTATTTACGCGGAACCGCTGGAGCGCGGATCACTGGCGCCGATGCCGTCACGTTCGAAGATGATGTTTCACAGGATAGAGGGGATCGTTACAGTAGAATTCAAGACAGGTCTGGTTTTTCTGTGCAACCTTCGTATATTAAAGGATATCCAACAGGCAAAAAAGATGCTGGCGCAGTATCTGCAACAGATTTCTTATTATGCGGGAACCAGCAGCACGTTTGCTGGACTGTCTGATATCCGACAAATGCTGGATCAGGCCTTTGTATCCTTTGAAAACAGCCTGCAGATCAGCGGATATATCAACGATTTTGCGCATGCGGTAGTGCCATATATGATTTCCATGCTGAAAAAAATGGACAAAAATATTTTACGGCATCCATGTCTGGATATTTTGCATAATTATGACAGGCGCTATGGGAGCAAATTGTACGAAACACTGTTTATGTATTTAAAAAATGAGCGGAAGGTTTCAAAGACTGTGGAGGATTTGGATGTGCCGCGAAGTACGCTGTTGAACCGTCTGCAAAGGATCGAAGAACTGCTGGATGTGGATCTGGAACTCCCGGAAGTGAGACTTCATATTTTGCTTTCCTACTTAATTTCAGATGAAAATGGATCTGTTTCTATAAGTGAAGAGTAATCATAAGTTAGTTTCAGTGGGGAGCAGTGATTTTGAGAAAAATGATAGTAAAGTGATAGGAATAGATTGATATTTTTTGCACGAAATGATTTATTGAGAAAAAATTATCTGGTACGGTTTGTTTCTATCTCCCAAGTTCGAATAACGATACAATACAGATACAAAAAATGATGTATGGAGTTTATGGAGGTAGAAAAATGATCAAAAAAGGCATTGAAATCAAGTTAAACGTGCAGCCAATCTATATCGGTCTGGTACATAAGTATTTCTTTGAGGGACCATGTCGTATGGCACCGACAGAGCAGCTGACACCGGAATTCGAGGCAATGATGCAGCCGATGATGGGAAAAGGTTCCTTCGCTGATGTACAGGGACATCTGAAAGAGGAAAAACAGATCAACCTTCTGGAGCCGATTTATCTGGAACGTGATGATGAGATGACCACTCCGGAATGGATGTTTGAAGAGATGATGAAAAACGATGCAGAGGTAGATCTGTATCTGTTTACCGCAGTACAGATGGTACGTGGTGATCTGATCGTTGAGATGGCAGAACGTACAGGTAAACCGGTGATGATCCAGCCGGAAAACTGCTGTATGTTTGCCAGAACCATTTCCCATGTCCGTTCTCATGGTATGGAAGGTTACGCACCGTTATACTGGGATGAGGCGATCAATGTGATGAAAGGACTCCGCCTGAAAAAAGTTATGGCACACTCCAACTTGTTACAGGTAGTACGAATGGGAGAAGTGGCAGGAAGCGACATCACATCCAACGCTTTTTACAATCAGCGCGAGGTAACACGTATCCTCGGAACCAGATTCCGTGCAGTAAACTTACATGAGATCATTGATCAGTTCAAACCGGGTGACCCGACACAGAACCATACCACACCGGGACGTGTGGGCCTGAATCCGACGGAAGAGGAAATGAAAGAGATTGAGCAGATCACAGATGATCTGATGGCCGGTGCGAATCTGGTAAATATGAAAAAAGAAGAACTTATGACCAGTGTCCGTCTGTGGTATGTGGTACAGAAATTCCTGGATAAACATGACTGCAACATGTTTGTGGCTCCATGTCCACAGTTCTGTGCAACAAGACGTGCCAACGAGGAAAGAGTTACCTTCTGTCTGACCCACTCTCTGAATAATGAGATCGGTATTCCGTCTGCATGTGAAGCAGATGCCATTGCAGCGTTATCCAAACAGCTTCTGATGAGTGCTTCCGGATGCGCAACCTACATGGGTGAGACAAACTCCTTCCTGTATTACGGAGACGGACTGGCAAGAGCACCATTTTCACCATTGACCCAGGAAGGCCTGCCAAATGATGAGTGGAAACAGGGCGGACTGGACAAAGTAGAAAACCTGTATTTTTCCTTCCATGCCGTAGGAAACAGAAAAATGCATGGTATAGATGGAGAAAAATCTTCTTACAGCATTCAGCCATTTGCATACACAGGCTGGGGCGGAACCATCAGAAATGACTGGACAGAGGATATCGGACAGACCATCACACTCTGCCGTTTGTCACCGGACTGCAAGAAGATCTTTATCGGAAAAGGAACTATCAAAGGTGGTGCATACAAGGAGATTCCGAACTGTACACCGACCATTATCTTCCAGGTAAAAGATCACAAAGAGTTCCACGACAAACAGCTTGATTTTGGTACACATTTGCCATTAGCTTACGGTGATCACGCTGAAGTGCTGAAAGCGTTTGCAAAATCCGTGGGACTGGAAGTTGTTGAGGCATAAAGTATGGAGTTAAATGTACGGGAAATTGCCGGACGCCTGAAACAAAAACAGGAAACGGCCGAATCTCTGTTAGAAGAGGTTCGGTCAGCACCGGAGAGATCAGCGGAAGAGATCGCGGGTAAATTAAGACAGTATATCGCTGCGAAGCTGTTGTTATCAGAAACAGAAATTTCGGATAATATCATTGAAATGGTACGGATCAATGTGGCGAAAGCATCTCATATGACCGTAGAACAGCTCAAAGAAATGGATCGTCCAGGAAGATGCGGAAGTGCACCGGCGGTGTTGTCCAAGCGGGTATTGCTATACATCGATATCCAAAAACAGCTTGGCATCACACTTCCCGCGATGGAACTGGCAGAGATCCGTACTGTGCAGGAACTGACGGCAATGATCTTACCACTGATCGGGAAGCAGTGATCAAAATGGGTACAATAGCAGAAAAACAGACAGAATTGATTGAACTTTATAACGGATTGGATGATTCGATCATGCAGTATGAATTTTTACTGCAGCTGGCGGGGGAAGTTCCGGTGCCGGAGGCTGCTGAAAAGAGTGAGGACACGAAAATCCATAACTGCCAGACGGATTCCTGGTTTATCATGAAGCAGGCAGAAGGACGTTTTTATCTGAACGTGGACAGTGACGCGCTGCTGATTCGCGGTGTGCTGAGTATTTTTGCCTATTTGCTGGATGGAAGGACACTGGATGAAATTTTGGATACGCCGATTGATTTTATGGAAAAAACAACGGTGCGGGAACAGCTTTCCATCAGTCGTTTTTCTGTATTGTCAGAGCTTCCGGACATGATTTATCAGTTTTGTAAAAATCAGAAAAACCATAAATAAAAACCCTTGGAAAGGCAGCGTCTGCGGATGCTGTCTTTTTCCTATTATGAGAACTTATGTTGGATTTTTTATGAATATAGAGGTGCTATGTATGGACTTTTTATGGGCATATGTCAGCAGAAATTTTTATGATTCTTGCAAGATGAGTCTGCAGGTGATACACTCTTAACAGTACGAATATCACTGGTATTCTTGGTGATAGTAAAATGTATCTATTTTAGGATATATGGAGTAAAGGAGTAGGAAACATGCGTACATGGGAGGAAATTCGGGAAGATTTCCCAATCCTGAAAGAAAAAATACATGGAAAAGATCTGATCTATCTGGATAATGCGGCGACGACACAGCTTCCGCAACAGGTGCTGGATTGTTTTGTGGAGCATTACACAAAGTATAATGCGAATGTGCATCGTGGAATCCATTATTTAAGTGAACAGTCCACGATGCATATGGAAGCAGTGCGGAATAAGCTAAAAGATTTTTTGCATGCAGAGGATCAGGGAGAAATCATCTTCACTTCCGGAGCGACGGATTCTGCAAATCTGGTGGCGCAGAGCTTCCTGCGTCATGCATTGCAGCCGGGCGATGTGGTGCTCTCCACAGAGCTTGAGCATCATGCCAACTTTGTTGTGTGGCAACAGGTCTGCCAGGAATGCGGAGCAGAGTTTCACATGATTCCAACCGCGGATGGCGAATTGGATATGGATGCGGCACACAAGATGCTGTCAGATAAAGTGAAATTGCTGGCAGTCACCGCTGTATCAAATGTAACGGGAACCGTGGTTGATATCGAAACACTGATCGCATGGGCGAAAGAATATGAGATTCCGGTGTATATTGATGCTGCACAGGCGGTGCGCCACCGATCCTTTGATCTGACAAGATTGCAATGTGATTTTCTTGGTTTTTCCGCACACAAAATGATGGGACCGACGGGTGTTGGCTGTCTGTTTGTGCATAAAAAATGGTTGAATGAGATGCAGCCGTATCGTTATGGTGGCGGCATGATCGACATTGTGACAGAAGAAAAAACAACGTTTGCCGAACTTCCGGCGCGGCTGGAAGCAGGAACACCGAATTATAGCGGAGTCATCACCTGGGGTGCAGCACTGGATTATCTGATGGATATCGGAATTGAGCGAATAGCTTCCTATGAAGAAGAGCTGATAAAGAAAGCAGAAGAAGTTTTAGATGCTATTCCACAGGTAAAACTACTGGGGCATCCAAAACAGCGAGCCGGTTGTATTTCTATTCAGATTGAAGGTGTGCATCCTTACGATTTTGCAAGTATGATCGACAAATATGGTGTGGCAGTGCGGACAGGAAGCATGTGTGCGCAGCCAATCGTGAATAAAATGGGATTAGACACGGTAATTCGTATTTCTCCGGCATTTTACAATACGATGGAAGAAATGGAAAAACTGGGCGAATACACAGAAAAAGTAATTGCTTTTTTTGAGAGGATAAAACGATGACAACGGAGCAAATACGTACATTTCTGGCGGTTGCAGACTGCCTGAATTTTACAAAAGCAGCAGAGCGATTGTATTTGTCTCAGCCTACCATTAGCAGACAGATTCAGTCACTGGAAGAAGAATGCAAGACCCCACTTCTGGTTCGGACGCGAAAAGAGGTGCGCCTGACACCGGCCGGAGCTATTATGGTCAGTCATCTGAAAAATTCGCTGGAAGAAATTGAGGCCGGACTAGAAGAGATTCAGGCTTCCAGTAACGGTATTACAGGAAAAATTAATATCGGCGTGCTGGAAGGATTTGAGACAGAACCACGGGTTTTGAAACCGCTGGTTGAGTTTGGAAAAAAATACAGTGAGCTGACAGTTAATATCAATTACTGTTCTTTCGGCGAATTGCGCAGAGGGCTGAAGGATGATAAGTATGATTTGATTTTTACGATGGGATTTGAAACCAAAAACCTGCCGTCGACATTGTCAAGAAAGCTGTGTCAGCTTTCTTCCGGAATCATTGTGTGTGCCAACAGCGCACTGGGAGAACGGGATGATTTAACAATTTATGACCTGAAGGATGAGACATTTATTGCACCGGATGAGAAGGATTCCCCGTTCCGTCTTGAGGATACAAATAATCTGTTGAGTCACTATGGCTTTCAATGCAAAAAGATGAAGTATGTGAAAAATCACGAATCCCAGCTTTTAAATGTGGCGGCCGGAAACGGTGTTGCGTTTACATGCAGTGATATTCCGCAGGTGAAAAACAGCATGCTGTTTCGTTTCCTGGAATTCTCGAAAGAAGATCATGTGCTTCATATGATTTATGCCTGGAAAAAAGAAAATTATAATCCGGCGTTGGCATTATTTTTGAATGGATTGTCTGAAGAAGACGAAAGTTAATATATCAGATGTGAGAAAAACTCCTGAAAGGATGATGATTCTGAGATAGCAGAATTACTATCCTTCAGGAGTTTTTTTGCGAACTTCTCCGCTTTATTAGTGACAGCAAGTGCGATTTGGTTGTACAAAATAGATATATTACCGATAGAAATGCTGTGAATTTTATGCGGATTGTGTATAAAATGATTACTTATTCTCATTTCACTGGGAGCAAAGTTTTGTGCTATGGTAAACCCATGCTAAAGAAAAACAGTGATTTGTAAGGAGGTACAGCATTTATGTATGATGTAAAAAAGAGTATTGATGTGGAATTAAATGTTCAGCTTGTGTACATTGCGCTTATTCATGAGTATGCATATGAAGGACCATGTCGTTTTGGTCCGTCAGAAGCATTGACACAGGAATTTGACCTGATGAACCAGGCTGAAATTTTCAAAATGTGGACACAGGGATATGGCGGAGCACTCAGTCACATTCCGGGCATTCATTTACTTGATCCTTTATATATCAAAATGTCAGATGAATTTTTCATCACAGAGGAAGAAGAACAGAAACTGGCAGATCGTGTCGGAAAAGCAGATATCTTTATTTTTACCGGAATGCGTGGAGAAGGTATCATGAAAGAATTTGCAATGCGCTATCATGTACCGGTAGCCGGCGAAGGAATGTTCGCATCTACAATTGAGCATGCGGTACTGAATGCAAGAGGTTATGAGAGTTATGCAATTCTGGATCTGCCGGATGCCATCCGTTTGCTGAAAGCACTTCGTACCAGAAAAGCACTTGCACGCACGAAAGTGCTTGGTGTGACAAGAAATAATTCCCACTACTCCATGGGTGGACAGGATGCCTTTATCAGTAATGATATGGTGACAAAAAAACTGGGCGTACGTTTTAATTATTTCAGTTTTCATGAGTTTCTGGATATGATGCATGTCAATGAACATGGAAAAAATCATACTTTACCGGGACGTCAGGTATACAATCTGACAGATAAAGACATGGAAGAAGTAAAAGTATGGTCAAAAGAACTGGCAGATGGTTCTGTTGAAAATGATGTGCAGGAGCATTACATTGAAAATTCAGTCAAAGCAGCAGTGCTGATCCAGAAATTATGCGAGCATTTCGGATGCAATGCGTTTACAGCAGTATGTCCGGATGGATGTGCAACAAGAAGAATGAATGAAGAGCAGTTTACATTCTGTTTCAGCCACACTCTGTTAAATGAGATGGGAATCCCATCCGGTTGTGAATACGATCTGCTTGGTACATTATCTATTGCAGCACTTGCAAATCTGACAGGAAAAGCACCATATATGGGAAATACACAGCCATGTATCTGGAGAGGCAAACAGGTAGAGGGTGAATTTGCCGGAATTGGTTATATCGAAGACATGGATCGCACACAGAATATCTACTACAGCGGACATGCGACACCAAACCGTCTGATCCACGGATTTGATTCAGAAAAAACAGCATATTCTCTGCGTCCATTTACACATAGTGGCTGGGGTGCAACTATGAGAATTGATTTTTCACAGTTCAGAGGAGAGACAATTACTCTGATGCGTTTTGATCCGTTATGTGAGAAAATCATGGTTGCAAAAGGAACGGTACTTGGCGGTTTTGGGTATACAACGACCGGCTGCAGCGAAGGTATTTATTTTGAAGTTGCAGATAAATACGAATATTTCCACAAACAGGCTAAATTTGGTCTTCATATGCCACTTGTATTCGGAGATCATATCGAAGATGTCAAAATGCTTGGTGAAGTACTCGGAATGGAAGTAGTGACTGCATAATGCGAAAAGCCATCAAAGAAAAGATTTTGCAGCAGAAAAAAGACAGTCAGTTTTATGTAAAAATGATCTGTGAGGGGCAAAGCAGCCTCTCACGGGAAGTTTTTGGAAGGTTGTTTCTGCAGTATATGTGTGCCAAATTTTTGCTGGAGCCGGAAGAAATAACGACCGATAATTTCTATGAAATTTGTCAGATTTCTGCAGAAAAAGCGGCAAAACGTCCACATGGAGAACTGGATGCAGCGGAGGCTGCGTCAAAATGCGGTGGTGCAACGACTGCAATGAACAAAAAAATACTGTTTTTGTTGGCGGTAAACCGGGAATATGGTATCAATGTAACAGCAGAAGACAGTGTGCAGATTGATACATTTACACAGTTGTGTGATTGCATTTATCAGAAACTGGAGGAGAAGCAGGTATGAGTGAACAGAAGCGGGAAAGTATGAAGCAGATAGAAGCCGATATCCTTGCCGATCTTCTGGAACTGGAAGATCAGATGAGCCAGTATACATTTCTGGTAGAATGTGGTCTGGAATTGCCGGAATACCCGGCAGCATTAAAAACAGATGAATATTTGATCCATGAATGTCAGGTCAACACCTGGATGTATCTGGAATGGATCAATGATTGTTTAAATTGGCAGGGAATCAGCGATTCCCTTGTCATTTGTGGAGCATTATCGCTTCTGATGGAGATTTATAACGGAAGAACAAAGGAAGAAATCCAGAACTTCCATTGCAGCATATTGGAACAGCCCTGTTTCCGGGTGCATTTTGCACAGGAGCAGTTAAAAGGACTGGAATATATGGTTGCAAAACTATATGAATATAGGTTGCAAAGCGACTGCGTTCATGAGCAAGTAGCAAAATCGGATTGTGAATGTCCGTTTTACAAATAAAAAGACAGAGATTCGGGAAAGTATTTTTGTCAGCCAGAAGGCGGAGGAACGGAGGATATTATGGAAACTAAAAAGAGTATTGGTTTTGGAGTCAGAGGATGGCTTTTAATTATTGTATTGTTTTTCGGATTTATGATGTTTCAGGTATTTACAAATTATCCGTTAAATATTCTTGCTGATTTTTATGGCGGGGCGGAAAAGGTAGCAATGCTTATGACAATTGGAACCGGAATTGGAATTGTTTCGCAGATTGTTATCTCAAACTTTATCGGAAAGATAAAAAGTATTAAAAAGCTGACAGCGGTCATCGGTCTGGTAGCGGTTGTGGCTGCATTTGGAGTTGCCGGAATTCCGTTTGTACAGCAGACTGTCTGGTCCGTAGTATATTTGATTGAAAACGTTGTAGTTACAATGTATGCATTATTTTTCCTGAGTATTATTGCAGGTCAGTGGTTCCCGACCAGAAAAGGAACCGTTATGGGTATTGCAACCATCGCTTATCCGGTAAGTAATGGTGTGATCGGATTTTTTGCAGGAACCGTTATGGGACCGCTGGCAACAGGTGGAATGCCTGCAGTATGGAAAGGTTTTTTACCATTTCTGATTTTAACAACACTTGGATATATTTTATTCCTGATTTTTGTAACGGATTATCCGGAGCAGTGTGGTGCGTATCGTGATAATAATAAAAACATCACACCGGAAGTTGCAAAACAGATGCTGGAAGAAGAAATCAAAAATAAACAGACAACCGTATGGACCACCGGTCATATTTTCAAAAGCCGTGATTTCTGGTTTGCAGCAGCGAGCTGTGGACTTCTCATTATGGGCGCTGTTGGAACAATGACACAGTCCAATGCAATTATTTCATCATTTCCGGAGTTAAATTATACGATCATTATGCTGATGGTTGCGATATTTGGAGCAATCGGAAGCTGGCTTCTGGGTGTGTTTGATACCCGGTTTGGAACAAAGAAATCTATGATCATGGCAATGATCCTTATGATTTTATCCGGTGTGTGCGGTGCACTGGCAACTGCAACAGGAACAGGTGCGCTGGTTGTTATCGCACTGATCTTTGTAGCTATGTTTATGGGAGCATCTTCAAACTTTACAGTATCTGTAGCAGCACAGTATTGGAGAAGAGAGGATTTTTCCGGTGTATTTGCCTGTGTAAATCCGGTTTCCAATATTTTCAATGCAGTTGCACCAACCATCGTTGCAATTTTGATCGCAAGCGTAATGGGCGTGCGTGCAGTATTTATCTTTCTGCTGGTTGCAGGAAGCATCGGTCTGATCCTGATGCTTGCATTTAATAGTGCTCATGTAAAAACTGTGGATGATACATATCGTAAAGCAGCCGGAAAACCATTGGATGATGCATTGGTTGGAAGGAAATAATGTAACAGAGAAATTCAGTCTAATACCATAAATCACTATCGAAAAGGACAGCACCTGCGCGTGCTGTTTTTTTCTGCATGGGAACCGGTTGTAATTAATAAAAAGTTTATAGAAAATTCCTTGTTTCATGGCGAAATTGCGGTATAATATAGAAAAGTTATCACAATTAATGCAGAATTTCACAGATTTTTTTACTGGTTGAATCTGCAATAACGCAATGAACGTACACAGAAAGGGGTTTTGAAAATGGCTTTTTTTGACAAATTAGGAAACACAATTTCAGCAGCAGGAAAAACAGGATTAAGCAAAGCAAAGGAAATTAAAGATACAGCGCGAATCGCATTAGATATCCAGGAACGTGAAGGCGCAATCCGTAAACTTTATCAGGATCTGGGTCAGGCATATTATCATGCACATAAGGATGATGAGGATTCCGAATATACACAGATTGACGAGATTAAAGCAGCGTTTGAAGAAATCGGTGAACTGAAAGCTGCGAAAGATGGTATTCGTGGAATCAGAAGATGTCCGGAGTGTGGCGCAGCTATCGCTGATGATGCGAATTTCTGTTCTTCCTGTGGTGCAAAATGTGAGAAACCGGAGCCGGAAGTATATGAAGGTGAAGTAGTAGATTCTGAGGAAGAAGCAGATGAGGAAACTGCGGAATCTGAGGAAAAGGATGCTCCGGTAGAAGAGGAAGCTTTTGAAGATGAAGAGAAGACAGAAGAATAAAATTTATTTGACTTTTTAAAAAACAAGAAATATAATGACTACAAACGAGTGGCGAGTAAGCGTAAATCCAGTTTACCAGCTACTCGTTTTTCTGTTTGGTAGAAATCGCATCGAATTTCCTATCAAATAGAAAGCACTTCGTGCAGACGATGCGCATTCGCACGTAGTTAAAATGAATATTTGCAAGAAAAAGTGTGTAGCCTGTCAGCGTAAGTCCAGCTTATATGACAGCGTTACACTTTTTTTGTGCAGAAAAGGGAGGAATGGAAATAAAATGGCAGAAAGTATCAAGATGAGAGATATGCCGGTGAATAAGCTGATGATTCAGATGGGAATCCCAATGATTCTATCAATGGCATTACAGGCGGTTTACAACATTGTAGACAGTGCATTTGTAGGAAATATGAAAGTGGGCAGTGAAGCAGCATTAAATGCTCTGACTTTGGTATTTCCGGTTCAGATGCTTATGGTTGCAGTCGGAATTGGAACAGGTGTAGGAACCAATGCACTTCTGGCAAGGACACTGGGACAGGGAAACAGTAAAAAAGCTGCGAAGGTAGCAGGAAACAGCCTGTTTCTGGGTGTAATCATTTACATCGTCTGTTTCCTGTTTGGTATTGTTGGCGTCAAAGCGTACATTTCATCTCAGACAGTAGATACTGAAGTGCTCGAAATGGGTGTCAGTTATCTGCGGATATGTTGTGTGATTTCTTTTGGAATTATCTTTTTTTCTTTATTTGAAAAATTACTTCAGGCAACGGGACGTTCTCTTTATTCTACAATCGGCCAGGTGGTCGGAGCAGTTGTAAATATCATTCTGGATCCGATTATGATCTATGGCATCGGACCGGTTCCGGATATGGGCGTGAAAGGTGCGGCTTACGCAACCGTGATCGGCCAGGTGGCATCCGCAGTGTTACTGTTCATTTTTCATACGAAGCTGAATAAAGAATTTGAACACGGTACGAAATATATGAAGCCGGATATGGAGATTATAAAGGAAATCTATGCAATCGGACTTCCGGCGATTATTGCACAGGCATTAATGTCTGTTATGGTTTATGTAATGAATCTGATTCTGAAGTTTGATTCGTCAGCACAGACAGCATATGGTCTGTTCTATAAAGTACAGCAGTTTGTTCTGTTTCTTGCATTTGGACTCAGAGATGCAATCACTCCGATCCTTGCATTTGCTTATGGAATGAGAAGCAGGAAGAGAATCCAGGATGGAATCAGATATGGTCTTATCTATACCGCTGTATTAATGATTTTTGGCATTGCAATTACAGAGATTTTCCCCGGAGCATTTGCTACGCTGTTTAATGCGGGAGAGTCACGAATATACTTTATCAGTGCAATGCGGGTGATTTCTGTCAGCTTTTTATTTGCAGGAATTAATGTTACTTATCAGGGTATTTATCAGGCACTGGATGGTGGTGTGGAATCGTTAGTCATTTCTCTTTTGAGACAGCTTGTGATCATCTTACCGCTGGCAGGGATTTTTTCTCTGTTTGTCAGAAATGGTCAGATAGGGGTTTCAATGATCTGGTGGGCGTTTCCGATTACGGAAGTGATTGCATGTCTGGTGGGATATCTGTTTTTAAAGAGAATAAGAAAAAATGAAAGCAGTAAAATGTGAAAAAAGTGTGAAATTAGCACTCGAGTGTTGACATGGCTAATAATAGGTGCTATATTACAAATAGAACAAAGGAAGAGAGATAAAAGGAACAAAAAAAGTTCCGAAGATCCTAAAATCCAATGCTCAATGATAACAACACTTCGGCTACTCCGAATGTGCAGACAATAAAGACAATTAGAGAAAGGAGTAATGACTTATGATGATGCCTAGAATTTTTGGAGAAAACTTATTTGATGATTTTATGAACGACTTTGCATTCCCGGATTTTACAGACAGTGCAAATATTGAGAAAGCTTTGTATGGTAAACATGCTAAAAACATGATGAAGACAGATGTCAAAGATACTGAAAACGGATATGAAGTAGATATCGATCTTCCGGGCTTCAAGAAAGATGAGATCACAATGAAACTGGAGAACGGTACATTAACCGTCAGTGCAGCAAAAGGTCTTGACAAAGATGAAGAGCAGAAAGATAAGAAATATATAAGACGTGAGCGTTATGCAGGTGCTATGAGCAGAAGCTTCTATGTGGGCGAGCATGTAGCAGTAGAAGATATCCATCCGAAATATGAGAATGGTATCTTAAGCTTTACCGTTCCGAAAAAAGAGCAGAAAGCAGTAGAAGAGAAAAACAAATTTATTGCCATTGAAGGTTAATCTGAACGCAGATAAGATAATTGAATCTTAAATGAACTCTCCCTAAATAAAAATCCCTGGCAGGAAATAGATCCTGCTAGGGATTTTTTTGTCAAAGAATTACAAAGAGATATTTTGCGTTGATGCTTGTTTCGGAAACGCTGTTTTGGTATAAACAACCATTAATATTGCACCGATTAACCAGGAAATGGGATATACCATGTATACACCATCAATGGTTGGAATATGTGGTACTGCCAGCTGGATCCAGATCACGCGGTAAACACAGAGTGAGAACAGGATAATGACCATTGGCGGAACAGATTTTCCGATTCCGCGGATGGCGCCTGCCAGTCCATGCATAATGGCCAGCAGGAAATAAAATGGGCAGAAGTACAGCATGGCTCTTACACCAAATTCAATGACTGTCGGATCTTTGGAAAAGATACCGATCAGCGGATGTGCAAACAATAGCAGGATACTGCCGACGCAGATACAGTAAATAACACCCATGGCAACAGTGACCCGCATGCCTTTCCGCACACGCTCCATATTGCCGGCTCCGTAATTCTGTCCGGAAAAAGTAGTAGCTGCCATACTGAAACTCATGACGGGCAGAATGTTAAATCCGTCGATCTTGATATATGCCGCAAATCCCGCCATGGCGAGCGCACCATAGCTGTTGACACTGGCCTGAACCAGAACATTTGCAAAAGAAATTACGGTATTCTGGATGGCGGTCGGTACACCAACCTGGATAATACGGAGTGCAACCGTTTTATGAATCCGGATTTTTCTCAAGACTACTTTGTAGCTTTCATTTACACGCATCAGATAAAGCATACAGAGTACGGCAGAGAGCAGCTGACTGATATCTGTCGCAATCGCAGCGCCGGCAATGCCCATCTTTAAGACGGGGATAAATAACAGATCCAGTATAATATTGGTAAAAGAAGCAATTGCCAGATATAATAATGCACGCTTGGAATTGCCGACAGCGTTCAAAATGCCACTTGCCATATTATAAAGAATACTGAAGATCACGCCTGCGAAATAAAGCCGCAGATAAGTGATGGATTGAGGCATAACTTCTTCTGGTGTGCCCATCCAGCGAAGAATCTGCGGAGACAGAATAAGACCGGCAGCGGTCAGGACAACGCCGAGGATCAATGCAATTGCCAGTGCAGTATGTACGGACTCATGGATTCCTTTTTTGTTCTGTGCACCGATAAACTGGGAGACAATGACACCGGCACCGGCAGCGGCTCCCATACTGAAAGAAATCAGTAGCATGATCAGGGAAGAACTGGAACCGACGGCAGCCAGAGCTTCACTTCCAAGGAAATTTCCGACCACGATCGAGTCGACCGTATTATATAACTGCTGAAGCATATTTCCCAGAATTAGCGGAATAGAAAAAAATAAAATATGTTTCCAGATACTTCCTTCTGTCATCAGGGTAGAATGTGATGTCTTTTTCTTGTGTAATGCAATCCCCATATTTGATAGACTCCCTTCTGTTGTAATCTGTATAAAAGAATGTTTCACGCAAAATAAAGTTCCAGAAAAAATACTCATGTGTTATGTATATAAGTATGTATTGCATTTTCTCTGAAACTTTATAGAATTTTTTCATTGAATCTATTATAACGCTTCTTATTTGTAAGAATCAATATAGAAATATGCAAAGATATATCCTCCGGCAGAATTGCAGAGTAAATGAGCATTGCTTTGTAAAAATCTTTGCTGAAAACCAGCTTTATGCCTGTCTGCTTCATTGACTTTTCAAAGTGCCTGTGATACGCTTAACTACTAGGAAAAAAAGAACAATTCGTCCGTATAAAACCCAAAAGGAGTGATTTGATTATGTGTAAAACCTGCAAAGGAAAATATTATATGACAACAGCGATTGCCTACACATCAGGCAAACCGCACATTGGAAATACTTATGAGATCGTACTGGCAGACAGTATTGCCCGTTACAAACGACAGGAAGGTTATGATGTATACTTCCAGACCGGAACAGACGAGCATGGTCAGAAGATCGAGTTAAAGGCAGAAGCAGCCGGTGTGACACCGAAGGAGTATGTCGACAAGACTGCCGGAGAAGTAAAACGCATCTGGGATCTGATGAATGCTTCTTATGACAACTTCATCCGTACAACGGATGAAGATCATGAGAAACAGGTGCAGAAAATCTTCAAAAGACTGTACGATCAGGGAGATATTTACAAAGGATACTATGAAGGAATGTACTGCACACCGTGTGAGTCTTTCTTCACAGAGTCTCAGCTGGTAGACGGCAAATGCCCGGACTGTGGTCGTGAGGTTCAGCCGGCTCAGGAGGAAGCATATTTCTTCAAAATGAGCAAATATGCGGATCGTCTGATCGACTATATCAATACACATCCGGAATTTATCCAGCCGGTTTCCAGAAAAAATGAGATGATGAACAACTTCCTGCTGCCGGGATTACAGGATCTGTGTGTATCCAGAACTTCTTTCAGCTGGGGTATTCCGGTAGATTTTGATCCGAAGCATGTCGTATATGTATGGCTGGACGCGCTGACAAACTATATTACAAAGATCGGTTACGATGCAGATGGAAATTCTTCAGATCTGTTCAAGAAAAACTGGCCGGCAGATCTTCATCTGATCGGTAAAGATATCATTCGTTTCCATACGATTTACTGGCCGATCTTCCTGATGGCTCTGGATCTTCCGTTACCGAAACAGGTATTTGGTCATCCGTGGCTGCTTCAGGGCGATGGAAAAATGAGTAAATCCAAGGGCAACGTACTGTATGCAGACGAGCTGGTAGATTTCTTCGGCGTAGATGCAGTCCGTTACTTCGTGCTTCATGAGATGCCGTTTGAAAATGACGGCACGATTTCCTGGGAACTGATGGTGGAGCGTGTAAACTCTGATCTTGCAAATACGCTTGGAAACCTTGTAAACCGCACGATCTCCATGAGTAACAAATATTTTGGCGGCGTGGTAAACAAAACAGGCGTTGAGGAAGACGTAGATGCTGACCTGAAAGCAGTTGTAACAGGAACCCGCGACAAGGTAGCTGCAAAAATGGATCAGCTGCGTGTGGCAGATGCAATTTCAGAAGTATTTACCTTATTCAAGAGATGCAATAAATATATTGACGAGACGATGCCTTGGGCACTTGCAAAAGATGAGGCAAAACAGGATCGTCTGGCAGAGGTTCTCTACAATCTGGTAGAGAGTATCAATATCGGTGCAGAGCTGTTAAAGAGCTATCTGCCTGAGACATCTGCAAAAATCCTTGCTCAGATCAACGGCGCAGAGCGTGATTTTGATGATCTGGCAACCTTTGGTCTGCGTGAGAATGGTCTGAAAGTAACAGATACACCGGAAATCCTGTTTGCACGTCTGGATCTTGCAGAAGTTATGAAAAAAGTAGAAGAACTTCATCCACAGGTTACAGAAGAAGCACCGGCCAGGGAAGCAGAAGCTGATGAGGAAGTGATCGACATCGAACCAAAGGAAGAGATTTCTTTTGAGGATTTTGGAAAAATGCAGTTCCAGGTTGGTGAGATCATTGCCTGTGAAAAAGTGAAAAAATCCAAAAAACTGCTTTGCTCCCAGGTGAAAATCGGAAGCCAGGTAAAACAGATCGTTTCCGGAATTCAGAAACATTACACACCGGAAGAGATGGTTGGCAAGAAAGTGATGGTACTTGTAAATCTGAAACCGGCAAAACTGGCAGGTGTACTTTCCGAAGGTATGCTGTTATGTGCAGAGGATGCAGAGGGTAATCTGTCCCTGATGACACCAGAGAAAGCAATGCCATCCGGAGCGGAGATCTGCTAATGATTTTTGATACACATGCACATTATGATGATGAACAGTTTGATACAGACAGAGATGCTCTGCTGCGCGGAATGGCAGAGCAGAATGTCGGTACGATCATAAATGTCGGTGCGTCTTTGGAAGGCTGTTGGCGCAGTGTGGAGCTTGCGCATCAATATCCCTTTGTCTATGCGGCCGTTGGCATTCATCCGGATGAGGTGGGAGATTTAAATGAGGAGTCTTTTGCCCGTCTGCGGGAAACCGCCCACATGGAAGAAAAAGTAGTCGCTATCGGTGAAATTGGTCTTGATTATCATTGGGATGTTCAGCCGCACGAAGTGCAGAAGTACTGGTTTGTAAGGCAGATGGAACTGGCGAAAGAACTGGATCTGCCGATTGCGGTGCACAGCAGAGATGCGGCAAAAGATACCTTTGATCTGATCGCAGCCAGAGGAAAAGGCCAGCGTGGCGTGATCCATTGTTATTCCTATTCTCCGGAGATGGCACAGGAATATGTAAAGCTCGGATATCATATCGGACTCGGCGGTGTGGTTACATTTAAAAATGCAAAAAAGGCAAAAGAAACTGCCAGACAGATTCCGCTGGAGCGCATTTTACTGGAAACGGACTGCCCGTATATGGCACCGACACCATTTCGTGGAAAACGTAACAATTCCGCATACATTGATTATGTGGCGCAGGAAATCGCAGATCTGAAAGGAATTTCCAAAGAAGAAGTGATTGCTGTTACCGAAGAAAATGCAAAGAAGTTATTTGATAAGATGGCTCTGAATCGTTGAAATATAGGAGAATCATATGAGTGAAAACAGACCAAAACCGTATCTTGGAAATCCGCAGGAGACCATTGCGGTATTAAACCGTTATAAATTTGCATTTCAGAAAAAGTTCGGTCAGAATTTCCTGATCGATACCCATGTGCTGGAGCGCATCATCGATGAGGCTGGTATTACACCGGATGATTTTGTGCTTGAAATCGGACCGGGTATCGGTACCATGACCCAGTATCTTGCCTGCGCAGCCCGTGAGGTTGTGGCAGTGGAGATTGACAAAGTGCTGATCCCGATTCTGGAAGGTGATACGCTGAAAGCATTTGACAATGTAACTGTTATCAATGAAGATATTTTAAAAGTGGATATCAACAAACTGGTGGAAGAGAAAAACGGTGGCCGTCCGATCAAGGTGGTGGCAAATCTGCCATATTACATTACGACACCGATCATCATGGGACTTTTCGAGAGTCATGTACCGATCGAGAGCATCACGATCATGGTGCAGAAGGAAGTTGCAGACCGTATGAAAACCGGACCCGGTTCCAAAGAATATGGTGCCCTGTCTCTGGCGGTACAGTATTATGCAAATCCGGAGATTGTAGCAAATGTTCCTCCGAACTGCTTTATGCCGCGGCCAAATGTCGGTTCCGCAGTGATCCGTCTGACAAGACATGAGACACCTGTGGTTGATGTCAAAGATGAGAAGCTGATGTTTCGTATTATCCGTGCATCCTTCAATCAGCGTAGAAAGACACTGGTCAATGGACTGAAAAATTCCGGTGAGATTAATTTTAGCAAAGAACAGATCGAGGCGGCGATCACAACCATCGGCAAACCGCTGACAATCCGTGGAGAGGCACTGACGCTGGCTGAATTTGCAGCGTTATCCAATGCTTTTTCTGATATGTAATGATCAGATAAGAATATCTCATGCGTTTGGCTTGAAGGAATCAAAGGATTTTGTATAAGAATAAAGTATCTGTGGAATAAATAATAATCTGAGTCATAAAGTTTAGAATGAAAGAAAAATTCAAACTTTATGGCTCAATTTTTATATTGGTTATTTTTGTTCCCTTCCTGTTATTGCTCTGGGTAGAGGGAGGCTTCGGAGGGAGACAGGCGGATCCTGTGCAGCAACAGATCGAAGAGGCACTGCCTTTTGTGGTCGCAAAGGAGGTTTCTGTGGGAAGCAGAACAGAAACACTGAAAGCGCAGGCAGTCATTGCCAGAACGAACCTCTGGGGAATGTATCTGAAAAATCAGAGTGATGATGCGCAGGGGAAAAGAGATTGGCTGGAGCCGGGTGGAACAGAAGACTTAATGACATTGTGGGGAGCATCTGCCTATGAGAAAAATATGGAGAAATTCAGACAGGCTGTGAAGGAGACGCGTGGTGAGATCCTGACCGTTGAACATCAGCCAATCCAGGCGGCATACCATTATGCGGCAAATTGCAAAACCCGAAATGCATCGGAAGTTCCGGGGCAGGAAGCCGCAGTGTATCTGCAGAGCGTGGATAGCCCGGATGATATGCTGGCGGATGGATTCTTAAGCATCAGCTATATGGAAAAACAGCAGATGGCAGATGCATTGGCATCGTTGTTTCAGGAGGATGCTCCACAGGCGGAAAATTTGCCGGGAGCACTGGAACTGACAGTCAGAGACAGCGCCGGTTATGTGACGGAGGTCACCTGTGGAAGGACGGTGGCAAACGGCGAGGCAGTACGTCAGGCACTGCATTTGAATTCAGCCTGTTTCTATTTTTCAGAGCTGGATGGAAAGATACGGATTTTGACAAAAGGCATCGGACATGGGCTCGGTCTGAGCCAGTACGGTGCCAATGAACTGGCAAAACAGGGGAAGAATTACCAGGACATTCTGAAATATTATTATCAGGATGTTACGTTAGAACACTGGTAATGATTATATGGTTTTACATAATTTATGATGCTAGGGTCAAAAGCCTGAAATAATTAATTTCTGTATTGAATAGTTTTTCATTTTTCCGGAAAGAATAAAAGTAAAACAGCAGCCGATGGCGGAATCTGGAGGAGAAAAATGGAAAAAAAAGAAAGACGACGGGTACTTATTCATAGACAGAAATCATATTTGACAGCAGGCGTGGTCACATTGGTGGCAGTAGTGGCCATGATGGGCGCATATCAATACGAAAAGCGTGCAGAAAAACAGGAACAGCAGGAGCAGGTGACTCTGGCGGAGCAGACGGATACCGCTGAAACACAGAATACCACAAATGCGGATGATACGCAGGAGACCATGGTGACACAGAAGCCGGATCAGCAGACTGAAAATACGGTCAGCAATCAGGCAGACAGTTCTGCCCTGGCGCAGACGGATACCGTGCAGGGAAGCACAGACACGACGGCAGTATATCAGCAGGTACAGACCAATGAAGAACCGGTGCTGCACTTTGCGGCGACAGATACCATTGGCTGGCCGTTGGAGGGCGATGTAATCCTGAATTACAGCATGGATCGTTCGGTATATTTTGCCACATTGGATCAGTATAAATATAATCCGGCACTGATCATTGCCGGGGCAGTAAATGACCGTGTAGTGGCTGCTTCCGATGGACAGGTTATCGGTGTGGATACCACCGCAGAAACCGGACAGACGGTGACCATTGGGCTGGGAGACAGCTATCAGGCCATCTACGGACAGCTCAAGGAACTGGAAGTGTCAGCCGGTGATTATGTCAGCCAGGGAGACACCATTGGATATCTGGCAGAACCGACAAAATACTATTCCGTGGAGGGAGCCAATCTGTATTTTGCCATGACAAAAGAAGGAAAACCGGTGAATCCAATGGATTATATAAGATAAGTAATGATTCTGAGATGAATATTTCAGCTTATGCTGACTGGAATCATGCACCAAGTCTCACATGCGTTCGACTAGAATCAGAATGTTTTGCGTATCGTATTTGCAGCACACATTTTATTCGGAATTGTGTATAATAACAATATAGAGATCAAAATTCGCAATCGATATAAAAATGATACAGTTTTACTTCAGAAAAAGACGGTTATCTCAATCTGAATTGAGATTCCGCTTCTGCAAGTGATGAGTAATAACAAATCTTTTTCAGTCGGAGAACCGATTTCTGACCTGAATAAAATACAGTACGTCGATTGCTTTTTATAAGAGTGCCTGAGATGCCATGAATGATGGAAAACCAGAGGGGTTGATGTGGCATCTCAGGGCACAGAAATAAAAAAGCAATATGATAAATACCTGATCGTACAGATGCAAAAGCATACTACAAAGTGAGATGATCAGAATAAAAAATGGGAATAAAATGAGAGTGACAACAGAGAACACAAAAAAAACGGCAGAGACAGAAATAAAAAATGCCTCCGTAAAAAAAGCAGATGAACAATCAACAGAATCTGCAAGAAAAAAAGCAGAAAAACTGAGCGGGAATGCAGCTGCAAGAAACTATACATATATTTTGAAATGCGGGGACGGAAGTCTCTATACCGGATGGACAAATGATATTGTAGCACGTCTGGAACAGCATCGCAGTGGAAAAGGAGCGAAATATACCCGGGGACGGGGACCGCTGGAACTTGTGTATCTGGAAGTGCATGATACAAAGTCAGAGGCAATGAGCCGGGAAGCGCGGATCAAACGATTTACAAAAAGAGAAAAACTGAATCTTCTTGGAACAGAAGAATGGCGCTTGGAACTGACAGGAACAGAACTGGAATTGCTGGGATAAAGTTTTGCGAGAAAGACTTGTTATTACTCACCACTTGCAGAAGTGGGCGTCTTCTCGACTGAGATAAAAAACTGCCTTTGGGGGCAGTTTTTTATCTGTTGCGGTCTGGTTATCGGGAAACAATAAGTTTGCAGATCGGATTTCCCATAGAGGAAAATTTCTGCTCATATTCAGTCATGACATTTCCCTGATTCAATGTTTCATCATGGTGCAGATCCCAGGTGAAGGCATCCAGATGCCAGCCTGCCGGTTCCACCTGCTCCAGAGAAAACTGAAACAGATCTTTGTTATCGGTCTTAAATTCTACATGACCTTCCGGTTTCAGGATCTTATCATATCTGCCGAGGTAAGTCGTGGAAGTCAGACGTCGTTTCGCATGTCTGTCTTTGGGCCACGGATCGGAAAAGTTCAGATAAATGCGGTCTACTTCATGTTCAGCGAACATATTGCAGATATTTTCAGCATCCATACGGACAAAACGCAGGTTTTCCGGCAGTGTCTCCAGTGCATCTGTTTTTTCCAGAGCACGGATAAGCACGCTGGAATATTTTTCAATACCGATATAGTTGATTTCCGGATTCTGCTGTGCCAGTGTTGTGATAAACTGACCTTTTCCCATACCTACTTCAATGTGGATCGGATGATTATTTCCAAAAACTGTATGCCAGTTTCCGGCCTGAGGATTTTCCTCGAGAATACACAATGGATGCTCGGCGATAGCCTCCCGGGAGCCGGGTACATTTCTTAATCTCATATAAAATTAGTCCTTTCTTTTGTAAAGTTTCAACATATCATTGTAAAAACAAAGGAATCGCAATCGTTCTGATTCCCATGATTGAAATGTCAGATGTAAAACAGTTTTATGTCTGTCTGGTATTTTACTATAAGATGCGAATTGCGACAAGTAAATTACAGCTGTTTGGAGGATAAATGCAGTGCATTTTATTAAGATATCATGAATTTTGCAGGATATGTCCTGCTTCCTGGTGCGGAAGCGGTGTTTTTACTGGACGGAATATCGAAATTTTGCTATGATAGTAGTTGTGTGAATTCCAAATTTATACAGATTTTTCTGCATGTATCTAAGAAAAAAGATGATAATCAGCAGATTTGTGGGAAAAATAGAGTGAAAGATACAAAGTATGATACAAAGTATGCAAACACGATGGATAATGCCGCTGTTTGACATATTTGGAGGAAAAAATGAGAAAATTTTTAAAGAGAATGACAGGCATTTTTCTGTGTGTGGCGATGGCAGCAGGTGTTTATGGTGTAATTCCGGCATATGCAGAAGGCACGGATACAGGTACTGATATCCAGGCACAGGCTGCACAGTGGCCAACGGGACCGGCGGTTCAGGCAGCCAGTGCAATCATCATGGATGCGTCCACCGGAACGGTTTTATATGAAAAGGATGCAGACACGCCGCGTTATCCGGCAAGTATTACCAAGATCATGACGACACTGCTGGCATTGGAAAATTGCAATCTCGACGAGATGGTGCATTTTTCTGCGACAGCTGTATATGAAAATGAGGGCGGTACGTCCCATATTGCCAGAGATCTGGATGAGGAAATGACACTGGAGCAGTGTTTGTATGGTATCATGCTGGAATCTGCCAATGAGTGTTCCTATGCAGTGGCAGAACATGTAGGCGGCGGTGATTATCAGAAATTTATCGATATGATGAATGCCAAGGCAGCAGAACTTGGCTGCACCAATACACATTTTAATAACTGCAACGGTCTGCCGGATCCGGCGCATGTGGTCAGTGCCCGTGATATGGCGCTGATTTCCAGAGAGGCTATTAAGAACAGTATGTTCCGTAAGATCGTAGGTACAGTGCGCTATGAGATTCCACCAACGAATAAGCATGCGGATCCGACTCCGTTGAATAACCACCACCAGATGATCAGCGCATACAAAGGTCGTCAGAACCTGTATGAATACTGTATCGGCGGCAAAACCGGCTGGACATCCGATGCCGGAAATACACTGGTTACGTTTGCTGAAAAAGATGGTATGACACTGATCTGTGTAGTCATGAACTGCACGGCAGGCGGTCAGTATGCTGATACGAGAACATTGTTTGACTATTGTTTTGAAAACTTCAAACTTTATAATGTGGCACAGAACGAGACACGCTATGAGAATACAAATAAACAGGAAAACACGTTGTTCACGGAATGGAATGCCTTTGCAAAAGTGGAAGATGACGCACAGATCATCCTTCCGGCAGCTGCTAATTTTCTGGATACCCAGACAGATGTGAATTACGATCAGGCCGGGGGAAGTATCCTCGGAACGCTGGTGTATTCTTATGGTGGCCGCCAGGTGGGAACTGCGAATGTAGTGACGACCGGAGCAAAAGTGGCGGAGTACCCGTTTGGAGAAAAATCCGGAACCATTCAGAAATCAGACAGTGCGAAGGAAAATGATACTTCCGTGGCAGCAGATTCTTCAGATAAGACAAAGTCAGATACAGTAAAGAATGACACCGGAAAGAAAAAAAACCTTTCTATCAGCAGAAATAAATTGTTGCTGGCAGGTGGCAGTGTGGCTGTTGCCATCGTGATCGTACTTGTCATCTGGTTCCTGATAAATAACCACAGACGGATCTGGCGCAGGAAAAATACGCGGGACCGCCGTTATAAAACTATCCGGAACAACCGGAAGTGGAACCGCCGGGGTGGCCGGAAATAAGGAATAAAATTTAACCGAATCAAGCAAGTCCCCTGCTTCAATTGCGCAAAGCAATAAGCAGGGGACTTGCTTGTATCAGGAGTGGTGCAAGCCACTCCTGATAAGCTGCAAAGCAGCATTCGGTTATGAGCAAGTAGCGAAGCGGATTGCGAATATCCGCTTGACTATTATATAAGGCAAAATCGGAGAATTTTTTCTCCGATTTTGCCATTTACGTTAGTATATTAGTATGAGTTGCTTTAGATTGCCGGGAATTTCAGTTCTTTGTATTTGCCATATTTCTGCTGTACCACGTCCATATGTTCAAAGAAATCAATTCTTGTCTTGATGATCTCGTTTAAGTGCTCAGCACGGGCAGCATTTACATTTCGGTCACGGATCAGTCCGTTCTCAGCCAGAACAAATTTATACTCACCGTTCTCATCTTTTACAAGGTCTCCGCCTGCACCACAAACTGCGCACTCAAACGGGAATTCGATTCCATCCCAGTGCTTGTCGCCTTTGTAGATCAGTGCGGAATGACATCTCGGGCACATTCCCTGATCTGCATCACCGAGCCATCCACGTTCTTCTACCGGAGTGTTGATTGCTTTGATGATATTTTCCCCCATCTTGTGGGCACGTTCAATCTGCTCGTCACGGAGTAATACATTACCCGGACGTCCGTTTCTGGTAGAAAGCATCTGGTCAACAACCTGTACAGACTGAGTGAACATGGTAGCACTCATGCCTTCGAGAGCCAGTGTCTGCCAGTCGTGACAGGAACCGCCCACTGCGATGAGTCCGCCGACCATATGCGGATCTTCTTTGACTGCGCCGATCTCAAGCAGGAAAGAAAGCTCGTAAGCCAGAAATCTCTGTGCGAATTTCAGATACAGAGAGCTTGGAGTCAGATCATATGTAGGAACACCAACGATGATGGCGTTGCAGGTGTACATTTCCTGAACAATCTTGTCCATGTCATCTTTGTCTTTTAAGATACAGCCGTTATATTTGTCAGCTTTTCCCATTGCTACGTTACCCATCTGCATGGTACATCCCTCGCATCCGGTACAGTGCTCAATGTTGTAATCAAATAAGTTGATGAGTTTACACTCAGCACCGGCCTCCTGACAGGCAAGCAGAGCTTCTTTCACTAAAATTTCGCTGTTTCCGTTGTGGCGTCCTGCCACGATACCTAAAACCTTCATTGTAAAACCTCCTGTTTTTATATCGTTTATTGGTTTGAACGCACAGGTCGCAAAGCGACTGCGCTCATGAGCAAGTAGCGAAAGCGGATTGCGAATGTCCGCTTTACAATTGAATATAGAATCATGTAAGGCGATCTGGCTGTTACTGTCGATTGCCTGATAAATCCAGTGTAACATGAAGGAAATTGTGTGCCTAGTGATGTATTCTTATCAATACATGCAAAAGATTTATATAAATATGCCTTTTGGTAATGGAAAAGTTGCATTTGGGTTATGAATAAAGATATAATAGGAATCAAGACATGATAAGTGCAGAAAACATGAACGTGATGGAGTGTAGAGTGCAGTGATTCTGAGAAGAATATGTCAGCTTTCGCTGACCAGAATCACGCACCAAGTCTCACGTGTGCTCGACTTGAAAGAATAGATACAGGGATAAAATCGGACATAGGGATGAATGAAGACTGAAATAGAAAGAATCGGACATAGAAACGGAGCATATAGATACAGGGAGGAACAGGGGAGATGACTTTTAATCAGATCAAATATTTTGTAACGGTGGCGGAGTGTCTGAGTTTTACAGAAGCAGCGAAGTGCTTGTTTATTACGCAGCCGGCGCTGAGCCGTCAGATCAATGCTATGGAGGAAGAACTGGGAACAAGGCTTTTTATCCGGGAGAAAAAACGGCTGAAGCTGACACCGGGAGGCAGTGTGCTGTACAACCGGCTGCCGAAGGTGCTGTCAGATTATGCAGAGGCTGTAGAAGATGCAAAGCATGCAAATTCTGGTTATGAGGGAGAACTGCACATTGGTTTTCTGGATATTTATGATATTTCGGAACTGTTCGATGATGTGATCCGGGAATTCCGGGAAGCATATGAGCAGATTGCGATGAGTCTGGAGCGGTTTGCCCTGGGAGAACTTCCGGCCCGTCTGGCTGCCGGAGATCTGGATCTGATCCTGACTTACGGTTTTTCGCTGTATGACAAACCGGATCTGGTGACGGTGAATGTGCAGAAATTTGACTCGTGCATTATGCTGAACCGAAACCATCCATTGGCGCTGCAGGAGACGGTGGCGCTGGCAGATCTGAAAGATGAGCGGTTTATCCAGCTTGGACCGAAGGCCAGTGAAGAGGGATTTCGCTATATCACAAACCTCTGTGCCCGTTGCGGGATCCACCCGGATTTTCTGTTGGTGGAAAAGATGGAGGATGTCATGCTCTGGGTGCAGACCGGGAACGGCGTGGCGATTACGTCAGACCGGACGATCGAGGGTCAGAATCCACATGTAGTGCTGCGTAATATTGATATGCCGGAGGCGAAAAATCACAACATTACTATAGCCTGGAGAAAGAATAATTATAATCCGGCCATTGCCATTTTTATGGAAATGCTCGAGAAAAAATTAACAAAAATTTAATACAAATCGTGCATGATATATGAAAAAGCGGAGAAAAGTTTGAAAAAAGTACAGGAATAAAAACAATCTTGGGGGAAAATAACAGATTTTGTCATAACAAAAATGGATTAAAAAAACAGGATCCTCTAAAGAAAATGGTAAAAAAACTTTAAAAATGGGAGAAAACAGGGAGTTGCATCCAAGAAGCAGATTATAGTAATGCAGAAAATGCATTATAATATACAGCATTTGTGCAAAATGCACATAAATGTAGTGGACATACTAATGCGGTTTGGTGAAATGTGTTGACTTTGAGAATTTTTTAAGATAAAATAGCGGTGTTTTCAGGGCAGATAATTATGTATTTATCTGTTCCGGTGAAGTTGTTTTTGAAACAAAAAAATGGTTTTATGGTGTTTAGGAGGAAAGTTGAAATGAACAACAAAAAGACAAGCAGCTGGAACCTTGGTGTAAAAGGTTACATCATCGTAATTCTGGCATTCTTCTCATGTTATGTGTATTCGGCACTGACATCTGATTCTCTGAACGTAACCCGTGACGTATTTATCGGTCTTGGTATCAACCAGGCAGCGGTTTACGCAATGTCAACGATCGCAGTACCGTTTGGTATCATCGGTAGTGTCATTCTCGGTCGTCTGATCAACAAACACTCAATCCGTCTTTATTGGGGACTGAGCATGATCATCACAGCTGTATTTACAGTTCTGATCGGTCAGGTACACAATACCGTTGGTGTTGTAGTATGTTATGTAGTAATCTACACATTCTCTCTTGCATCCGCTATGCTGCTTGCAGGTGAGATCATCGGACACTGGTTCCCGACAAAACGTGGTGTAGCTATGGGTCTTTGTACCGCAGGTTATCCGTTATCTGCAGCTACAACATCTGCAGTAGCAGGTATGTTCGTCGGAACAGTCGGATATTCCGCATATTATACAGCAATCGCAGTTATCGCAGTTATCGTTGGTATTGTCGTTATCGTATTCGTTCGTGATTTCCCGGAAGAAAAAGGTGGTTATCCGGATAACAATCCTGCATTTGATGGTGAAAAAGCAAAAGCTGAGCATCAGGCAGCTCTTGAGTACTTAAAGACATCTAAATGGACCGCTTTAAAATGTCTGACAACAGGACGTATGTGGGTGCTCTGGATCGCAGTTGGTATCACAGGCTTCATGTCCATGGGTATCATGTCCAACTTCGTAACAAAATTCATGGTTATGGGTTATGAACTTCCGACCGTACTTCAGATGCTTGGTATCGCAGGTGTACTGGCTATCCCGGGATCTATCGTAGTAGGCTGGTTAGACATTAAGATCGGTACAAAGAAAACAGGTATCCTGATCAATATTCTGGCATTTGTAGCAGTTCTTTGCTGCTTAACACATGTAACTGCATTACATTATATCTCTCTTCCGATCCTTGCTGTAATGTTAGGTGGATCTTCCAACTTAATGGTATCCTGTACAGCAGCTATCTGGGGACGTTATGATTTCAAAAACGCATTTTCTGTTATTCAGCCTCTGAACTCTGTAATGACAGGTGTTGGTATCACAGTAGTATCTGCTTGTAACTCAATCGATCCTACTTGCCAGCTCGCTTACATTATCATGGCTGTTATGGCTGTTATCGGACTTATCGCTATGTGTGTATTAAAAGTAGAGCCGATCGACAGTGAGGTACGTTAATCGAATCTCGTCTGAGACATTAGAAAAGTAAATACATCGTCTTTATAAAAACATATTTATAAGATGTTCGGACAAAAAGAAACCTGTCGGCATGTGGAACTACCCATGTACCGGCAGGTTTTTTCGCAAAAATAAGTATATCGACAGGTGAAAATATGGTATGATAACAGGTATGTTATGGCTTTCGATAGTGCCAAATGGCCTATGAAAAAACAGAGACAAAGAAAAAGGCTCAATGAACCTTGAGAATGGTACATTATTTTTAAGGGGGAAAATACATGTATAACGAACAGCAGATACAGGCGTATCTGAACCGGCTTCACTATAATAAGGAGATCACGCTGACACGGGAGGTGCTGGATGAACTGATCTATGCACATCAGTGTTCCATTCCTTTTGAAAATCTCGATGTCTATGATTTTCAGAAGGAGATCTCGCTGACGGAGGAAGCGTTATATGACAAATTTATTGTACAGCGGAGGGGTGGTTACTGCTTTGAGATGAACGGATTTTTCTGTGGGATGCTTCGCTCTATGGGATTTGACGCACGCCCCTGCCTGTGCAGAGTTATGTTTGGTCTGACGGAGCCGTCGCAGAATCTGTTTGATCACCGGGCAACCATTGTCACGCTGGATGGAAAAGACTATTTCTGTGAAGTCGGTTTGGGCGGAGCCATGCCGCCGGCATCTATGAAAATTCCGGATCAGGGACTGTGGACAGCGGATACCGAAGATGTATGGCTTGAGATGAAAGGAGAAGAATTTTCTATCCGTGCCATCGAACCGGGCTGGTATGGAACGATACGCCGGGTACGGTTGGATCGGGATATTTATGATGATCCGATGGACCGAAAGGAACGTTTGGAGGTTATGTTTACCACAATTGCAGTACATGAGATGGATTTTACATCTTTGAATTATTATCTGTCTCATGCAGAGAAATCGCTGTTTCGCTGCCAGCGGATTGCCAATCTGCGCACAGAGCGTGGATATCGTGCACTGACGGGGCTTGTTTATCGGGAAGTGACAGACGGAATACGCAGAGAGCAGACACTGATGCCGGAGGAACTTCCGGTGATCCTGAAGGAAAACTTTGGAATAGAACTGACAACAGAGCAGATTCGGTATTTTGCGGGATAAGTAGAAAATAATCAGAAAGAGCGGTGATACAATCAGATGGAACCTAAGCAGAAGACAGAACAGGATACGACAGTTGGAAAGGAACATTTTGTCCAAAAAACAGAATATCTGGATGAAAAACTGCTGGCATACAGCCAGACAGATGCCTATCCATTTCACATGCCGGGACATAAGCGCCAGTCTATGGGAAACTGGACCGCAGAAGCAATTGACATTACGGAGATTACCGGTTTTGATAACCTGCATCATGCGGAAGGAATTCTGCAGGAGGCGCAGTGCCGGGCTGCGGAAACGTTTGGCGCGGATGAGACCTTTTTCCTGATAAACGGAAGTACGGCGGGGCTGCTATCTGCCATCTGTGGAACCGTCAGGAGAGGAGGGCGGCTGCTGATGGCACGCAACTGCCACAAAGCCGTCTATCATGCGGTCTATCTGATGGAACTGAAGACTGCATATCTGTATCCGGAGCAGACAGACTTTGGCATTCAGGGAAGCATCTCACCGGAACAGGTGCGTGACATGCTGGAGCAGTATCCGGACACGGAAGCTGTTTTGCTGACTTCTCCGACCTATGATGGTGTCGTTTCCGATATTGCAGCGATTGCAGCTCTGGCGCATGAAAAAGGAGTACCACTGATCGTGGATGAGGCCCACGGTGCGCATTTCGGTTTCTCACAGGGATTTCCGCAGAAGGCGCTTGCCTTTGGCGCGGATCTGTGTATCGAGAGTGTGCACAAAACGCTGCCTGCCTACACCCAGAGCGCACTGCTTCATTACCGGAAAAATCCGTGGATCGATCTGGAGCGGGTAAAACAGTATCTGGGAATTTATCAGACCAGTTCTCCATCCTATATTCTGATGGCTGGGATTGACCGCTGCACCCGGATCCTGCGGGAGCAGGGAACGGAACTTTTTGCGGCATACGAACAGCGGCTGCATGATTTTTATGAAAAATGCAGAACATTACAACGGATCACTGTGCTTTCCCCTGATGGGAAAATCGGAGAAAACGGGGAAAATGATCCGGGCATCTGGGCGCGGGATCCGTCCAAAATCCTGATCTGTGCCGAGGGCGCGGGACTGCACGGGCAGGAACTGGCGGAACTTTTGACGGAGCAGTATCATCTGGAACTGGAGATGGCCTCCGGTCACTATGCGACGGCCCTGACAACGCTTATGGATACACAGGAAGGGTTTGACCGGCTGTTCGCTGCACTGCAGGCGATTGACAGAAAGAATCGTAAAAGCGGGATGCTGCATCAGGGGCAGGAATTGGAGACAGCAGATTTATTTACCACAGATGACATATACTGTGAGGCAGAAAAAGTGCTGGAGATTGCAGAGGCAATGGATGCACCGAAGACGACAATCCCTCTGATGAGTGCGGCAGGCTGTGTATCCGGGGAGTTTGTCTATCTGTATCCGCCGGGAATCCCGATCCTGGCGCCGGGTGAGCGTGTGACGGAGGAAATTCTGGAAACGCTGCGCATCTGCCAGGCACGGAACATGCAGATAGAGGGAATGAAAGATTACAGTGGACAAAGCTTGGAAATCTGTAATATACTGTAATCATAATGATGCCAGGGTCAAAAGACTGAAACCACGATGTGCTTGCACAGGAGTGGTTTTATGGCTTAATGACCCGCCCCAACATCATCATAATGAGATTTTAGAATGAAAGAGAGACATGATCATGGGAAACATCTATTGTCTGATGGGCAAAAGTGCATCGGGAAAAGACACGATCTATAACCGCCTTCTGGCAATGGAGAAACTGCATCTGCGGCGTGTTGTTCCTTATACCACCCGTCCGATGCGCTCCGGGGAGACCGACGGACAGACGTATGTTTTCTGTACGGAGCAGCAGGTGGCAGATTTTGAAGCGGCGGGAAAAATCATTGAACTGCGTGCATACCATACGGTGTATGGCATATGGAAATATTTTACCGCGGATGATGGACAGATCTGCCTGGCGGAGAGCGATTATCTGATGATCGGAACACTGGAAGCATATGAGCAGATCCGTGATTATTTTGGCATGGACAAAGTGTGTCCGGTGTATGTGGAAGTAGACGACGGACTGCGTCTTCAGCGTGCGCTGGATCGGGAACGTGCGCAGGATCAGCCCAAATATGCGGAGATGTGCCGCAGATTTCTGGCGGATGAGGAGGATTTTTCCGAGGAAAATCTGAAAAGAGCAGGGATCACAAAGCGGTTTCAGAATACAGATCTGGATCAGGTCACACAGGAAATCGCTTCCTATATGAAGTAGATAACATTTCTTTTAATTTTACGCACCGTTTATAGGAGAGCGTATTTTCGTCTGAGATAAACATCAGAAGGAATGATTCGATTTTTTAGGAAACGGAACGAACAGATATTGGCAGTAAGGAGCAGTAATGGCAGGATTTCATGAGATTATCGGACATGAACAATTGATTGCGCACTTGCAGAGTGCGATTGTAATGGATAAAGTATCTCATGCATACATTATCAACGGTCCAAAGGACAGTGGGAAAATGATGCTGGCACAGGCATTTGCCATGGCGCTGCAGTGTGAGACTTCCATCCGGAACCGGGAGGGAGCGACAGGTCGTCCAGAGGAGAAACTGTCACCGGAAATCCTTGCAGAGCCATGTCTGGAGTGTCATTCCTGCAAACAGGCACTGGGGAATAACCAGCCTGATATTATTTATCTGACGCATGAAAAGCCGAATACGATCTCTGTGGCGGACATCCGTGAGCAGATCAATCATGATATTGAGATCAAACCTTACAGCAGTAAGTATAAAGTATACATTGTGGATGAAGCAGAGAAAATGAATCAGCAGGCACAGAATGCACTGTTGAAAACCATCGAGGAGCCGCCGGCTTATGCGGTGATCCTGCTTCTGACCACGAATGCGGATGCATTTTTGCAAACGATCCGTTCCCGGTGTGTGATGCTGGACATCAAGCCGGTGAGCGACGAGAAAATCCGGGAATTTCTGATGAAGAAACGTCAGGTACCGGATTACAAAGCGGAGGTATGTGCAGCCTTTGCCAGAGGCAATGTGGGCCGTGCGGTGGCACTGGCTTCTTCCGAACGGTTTAATGAACTGAAGGACGTTACCGTTTCGTTGCTGCGCAGACTGGGTGATATCCGCAGATATGATATTTTACAGGAGATAAAACCACTGAACGATTTCAAGGACGATATCAGAGAATTTTTTGATTTGGTTTTGTTTTGGTATCGGGATGTGTTATTATATAAAGCAGCAGGTTCCGAAGAACAGCTGATCTTCCGGGAACAGGCGCTGGAAATCCGGCGTCAGGCAGAGAAAAGCACTTACCATGGCCTGCAGCAGATTTTAGAAGCAATAGAGACAGCAGACCGACGGATCCGGGCAAATGTAAATTTTGACCTGACCATGGAATTGCTGGCAATGACGATCAAGGAGAACATTGGATGATAAAAGTAACTGGAGTCAGATTCCGTCAGGCGGGAAAGGTGTACTACTTTGACCCGAAAAACCTGAAACTGGAGCGGGGCAGCCATGTCATCGTGGAGACAGCCCGCGGTATTGAATATGGTACAGTCATTGTACCGCCGAAAGGCATTACAGACGATGAGGTGGTTCAGCCGCTGAAGGCGGTGATCCGTGTGGCAACACCGGAGGATGACCGCATTGAAGAGCGAAATCATGAAAAAGAGAAAGAAGCATATAAAATTTGCCTGGAAAAGATCGAAAAACATGGTCTTGCGATGAAACTGGTACAGGCAGAGTATACGTTTGACAACAATAAACTGCTGTTTTATTTTACCGCAGACGGAAGAATCGATTTCCGTGAACTGGTAAAAGATCTGGCAAGTGTGTTCCGTACCAGAATAGAATTGCGTCAGATCGGTGTCCGGGATGAGACCAAGATTCTGGGAGGTATCGGTATCTGCGGACGACCGCTGTGCTGTCATACATTTCTGACCGAGTTCGCACCGGTGTCCATCAAGATGGCAAAGGAACAGAATCTGTCCCTGAATCCGACCAAGATTTCCGGTGTATGCGGCAGATTGATGTGTTGTTTGAAAAATGAGGAAGAAACTTACGAATACCTGAACAGCCGTCTGCCGAATGTGGGTGACCGCGTGACGACTGCGGATGGATTGAAAGGTGAGGTACAGAGTGTCAGCGTACTGCGCCAGCTGGTGAAAGTGATCGTAGATATGGGAGATGAAAAAGAAATCCGTGAATATCCGGTCAGACAGCTGAAATTCCGTTCCAAGCGCCGCAGAGATCACGGCGAGCGTCTGAGCAAAGAGGAAATGCGCAAACTTGCTGAGTTAGAGGACAAGGGAGGACATTCCAAGTTAAATGAGTAATTTATTGCCGGGAGAACGAATCGACGAATTACAGCGAAACGGCTACCGCATTATCCAGAATCCGGAACGATTCTGCTTCGGCATGGATGCGGTGCTGCTGTCCGGCTTTGCCCGGGCAAAAAAACAGGAACGCTGTCTGGATCTGGGCTGTGGAAACGGGATCATTCCGATCCTGATGGAAGCAAAGACAGAGGGAAAACATTTTACCGGACTGGAGATCCAGCCGGAGAGTGCGGATATGGCGAGACGCAGCGTGGCGTTGAACGGGCTGCAGGATCGGATCGACATCGTAGAAGGTGATATTAAGGATGCTTCAAAGATTTTTGGAGCATCTTCTTTTCATGTCGTGACGACAAATCCACCGTATATGACCGCACAACACGGACTGACAAATCTGTATGAGGCAAAAACCATCGCAAGACATGAAGTATTGTGCAATCTGGAAGATATTATCCGGGAAAGTGCGAGACTTCTGATGCCGGGAGGTCGTTTTTATATGGTGCACCGGCCTTTCCGGCTGGCGGAGATCATATCTCTGATGGTGCAGTACCGCATGGAACCCAAACGGATGCGTCTGGTGTACCCTTACGTGGACCGGGAGCCGAATATGGTGCTGATCGAGGGATTGCGGGGTGGAAAAAGCCGAATGACCGTGGAAAAACCATTAATTGTATACAAAGAGCCTGGAAAATATACGGATGAGATATATGATGTATATGGTTATTAAACTTGTTTATCGTATATCTTTGAATGATTGATTCTGTTTTGTACGATAGATAGTAATGCAAAAAGTGAAGTATATGAAAAATGTAAAGATACAATTTTTATCGGACTGTGAGGTGAAAAAAGGTTATGGCTGGAAAATTATATTTATGTGCAACACCGATTGGAAATCTGGAGGACATTACGCTGCGGGTATTACGTACTTTAAAAGAAGTAGATCTGATCGCAGCGGAGGATACCAGAAATTCCATCCATCTGCTGAATCATTTTGATATAAAGACACCACTGACCAGCTATCATGAATATAACAAAGTGGACAAGGCGTATCAGCTGGTGGAAAAGATGCAGCAAGGCACAAATATCGCGCTGATCACGGATGCGGGTACGCCGGGTATCTCCGATCCGGGCGAAGATCTGGTGCGGATCTGCTATGAACAGGGTATCGA
>SKEB01000322.1_pt1 | contig 49000 bp, 42 predicted proteins | sample 4826561 | NCBI WGS metagenome assembly SKEB01 (sample SAMN11008820, study PRJNA524170) | human gut metagenome | biome: Human fecal sample; material: Feces; isolation source: fecal sample from pouch patient p17 | host: Homo sapiens | place: Israel: Tel-Aviv | collected 2016-03-29
GGTTAGTTGGATTAAAAAGTTGTTAAAATATTTCTTTTGTGTTTGCAAAAACGATTTTGACTTGTCATCACTTAAAAACGGTGTTAATATTCGCACCAGCTTAAGACAAGCACTCAACATTTGCTGCGGGGTGGAGCAGTCTGGTAGCTCGTCGGGCTCATAACCCGAAGGTCGTAGGTTCAAATCCTGCCCCCGCTACCAATTAAATCAGCAAATGACTCAAGTCTGAACCGCGAAAGCCGTTCAGTTTTATTTTATCTAAGATAAATTACCCACCCTTTTTTAATGTACAGCGGCTCCTAGTTTTTACCTAGAGGAAGGTTCTACACAGTATCTTAATATCCTGATAAGTATCGGCAATCACTATATAATCCACGCCTTACTATTTGATAAATAAATAAAAAAGAGATAATTCATGTCGTTTGCCTCACTCCAAAAACAATTTAATAAGACATTTTTGGCTTATGGGAAACCGCTTTTCGGATTTTTCGTCTGCATTGGCTTACTTATCGTTCTTATCCACAATGTAAGTTTGCTGACCCTCTGTGCGGGAGTCTGTTTATTTCTTTTCGCAATGATGCTTCTCCAAGAAAGCTTCAAGATTCTCTCGGGAGGGGTTCTTGATGTTTTTCTTGATAAAGTTGCCAATACTAATTACAAATCTTTCTTATTTGGTTTTACAGTCAGCTCCTTAGTTCAGTCCAGCGGACTGGCAACCGTCATTGCGATTTCTTTTTTAAGTGCAGGATTAATGGCCTTGCAATCCGGGATTGCGATGGTCTACGGCATTAATTTATCAACTGCCGGCTCTGCATGGTTAGTCGGTTATTTCGGTTTAAAAACAAAAATATCTCTTTATGCTATGCCGTTAATTATTTTCGGCATGGGCTTTTTCATCAGCAAGAATAAGAAAATTAAAGGTGCAGGCCTCTTTCTCCTTTCATTAGGGCTCCTTTTTCTGGGCATTTCCTACATGAAGGAGGGCTTTGAGAATTTCAAAGATACTTTTGATATTTCTCAATTCCAGATGGAAGGTTTTGCGGGCCTGCTTCTATATACCTTGATTGGTTTTGGGGTAACTGTCATTACTCAATCTTCTCATGCCACATTGACTTTGGCTTTAGCAGCCCTAGCCGTCGGTCAAGTCTCTTATGAAAATGCTATTGGTGTGGCAATTGGGGCCAATGTCGGCTCAACTATTATGGCCGTTATAGGCTCCATTAACTCCAACATAGAAGGGAAGAAAATTACGGTTACACACGTATTTTTCAACTGCTTTGCTGCATTAATGGCAATTGTCTTTTTCAAACTTTATTTAATTGCAGTCGATTACCTTTGCGCATGGATTGGAATTGCTGATAACGACTACGTGCTCAAATTGGCAATGTTCACAACTTTATTTAATGTGATTGGCGTCATTGTCCTTTACCCGTTCATTCCTCAGATGACAAATTTTCTTAATAAATATGTCAAGCCCTCTGAAAGTAAGGATGATGAGGTTAAACCAATGTTCCTCAGCGATGAAGTTCTTCATTTCAGCGACAGTGCTCTGCAGTCTTTAACGCTCGAAAGTATCCGCCTCTTGGAAAGCACATTGTCTTTGATAGCTAAGGTTATTAATTTCCATCCGGAAGATGTTCAGTCTCAAGACGACATCCCTGCTCTGTTGCAGCAAAGGATTACTCCGGAGGATTTCGATTTTGAGAGTGCCTACCACAAGGAATTCAAAGGTCTTTACTCCAGAATTATTGAGTTTGCCGTTAGAGCAGGATATGAAGCTTCTACTCCTGAGAAGAACACTATCTTTATGGATATTCGACGGGCTAACCTTTATATGGCCTCAGCCGTCAAAGAAGCCAGTCAGCTCCAAGCTAACATCAATAAATTTGGATTTTCCAATAACGGCTATATTCGTGCTGAATACGCACATATTCGCAGAAACCTCTTGAGATTGCTGCGTAATGTTCACTCTATTACGCAGGCAACAACTCTGGAAGAGATTGATCAGATTCAACGAGAGATTTTAGAAAACCGAGAGAAATTTGATGTAGTTTCTTCAAGTTCTTTGGATACTTTGATTCGCAATCATTGCATTTCAGATTCTGTTGCCACTTCAATTATGAATGACAACGCAATTTCCCGTAACTTGGCTAAAAACTTATATGATGTTATCGAGTTGCTCTTTAAGACTAACCCGGTAGCAATGGGTGAATAAGGCCAAAGAAAGATGAGCGAAGCTGAAGAATTAAAATACTGTTGTGTTTGCGGTGGTCCTCTGGAATTAAAAATTCCGGAGGGCGACAATAAAGAAAGACACGTTTGTAAGGAATGCGGTCAAATCCACTATCAGAATCCGCATAACATTGTGGGTACGGTCCCAATTTATCAAGACAAAGTTCTTCTATGCCGGCGTGCTATTGAGCCATGTTTCGGCAAATGGAACCTTCCTGCGGGGCACCAGGAAATGAAAGAAGGAACGATGGCGGGTGCTTTAAGAGAAACTAGGGAAGAATCTGGTGCGGAATTGACTAACGTTAGGCCCTTCATGCTTCTTGATGTTCCTTTTGCCAGCGGCACTCATATCTATTTTATCGGAGATGTTGTCAATCCTGACTGCAAACCTGGTCCTGAAACTTTAGAGCAAAGATTTTTTTCTGAAGAGGAAGTACCTTGGGATAAGATAGCTTTCAACTCTGTAAAGAGAGCTTTGAAATGTTATTTTTCTGATCTCAAGAAAGGTACCATTGAGTTTCATTACGAAATCAAAGAAAAACCTGGTAAAGAATAATTAATATAGATGCGGTTCGATCAAGAAAATCTTTTTACATTCGATCCGGGAGAACCATTTCCGGAGCTCCCCTTAGGATTTGGACTGCCCGAAGAAATCGTTTGTGTTACAAGGCACCTAGATTGGGAAAGACTGCCTATTGCTTACTCACAGGGGATCTTTCCTTGGTATGAAAAAGGACAGCCCGTTTTCTGGTGGCTGACTAATCCAAGAATGGTTTTACAAACCAAGAATTTTAAAGTAAGCCATTCTTTACGAAAACGACTAAAGAGAGTTCTTGAATATCAGTACGAGGGCAAAGAACTTGTTATAAGAGTCGATTCCAATACACCCCAAGTCATTGAAGCTTGTGCCGAGCCTAGAAAGAACCAAAACGGCACTTGGATTACAGAAGAAATTTTTCAAAGTTACCTGGAGTTGGCTTCAAGAGATCTCGTTCATTCCGTCGAAGTCTATCTGGATAATGACTTAATGGGCGGATTGTACGGTGTCAGTTTAGGGAGAATGTTTTACGGAGAATCCATGTTTTCCCGTGCTCCGGATCTTTCAAAAATTGCTCTCTCTTTATTAGTGAGTCTTTGCGCCAAAGAAAACATTACGTGGATTGACTGCCAACAAGAAACGGCACATTTAAAAAGTTTGGGAGCCTCTCCCGTCTCTTTAAAAGATTTCAAGGAACATATATCCGATTTTTGCCGTCGATCTCCAGTTGATTGGCAAGCCTATAGAGAAACCTCTCTTAACTTGCTTGTGGAGAACCTTATATGAGCGCTTTTTCACAAGAATCAAAAGAGCTTCCCGAATGCTCGGCGCCTGAATATCTTGGCACTACCATTGAGTTTCCATGCTCATACAACCCGCAAAGAACCGAATGTTTGCTAGTTGCTATTCCACCAAAAGGAACCAGGTTCGGAAAATATTGTTTTACGGTGCTTTCTCAATTCGGCTTTAGAAGGAGCGGGACACAACTTTATCGTCCTTACTGTCCGGGATGCCAAAAATGCGTATCTGTTCGTCTTCGTGTGCATGAATTTAAACTTGACAGAACTTTTAATCGTTGTCTAAAGAAGAATTCAGATCTTCAGTTAACCATTGTTAAGCCTGCAAATACTCCTGAGTATGTAAAGCTTTTAATAAAGTATCTTTCGAATCGGCATCCGGATGATGAGGAGCCTCCAACTGAAGAGACTTTCCAGAAGTACTATGTTGACAGTGTTGGAGAGACAGAATTTTTTGAATATAGGGATCGCTACGGTAAACTAGTTATCGTGTCCATAGTAGATGTTTTTCACGATGGCCTTTCAGCTGTATATACCTTCTACGATCCAGATGAATTAAAACGTTCTCCGGGCACCTATGGAATCCTTCGACAAATTGAAGAAACGAAAAAGAGAGGCCTGCCCTATTTATACTTGGGTTTCTGGATTGAAGATGTTCCGAATATGAGTTACAAAACCAGGTTCCAACCGTTAGAATTTTTTGAACTCGAGGAATGGAAAGAATTTCAAGATAAACCGAGAATTTATTGATTTCAGGAAAAGAAAATATGAACTCCCTGTACAAACTGGCGAAGACAGCCCTCTTCAGATTTACTCCTGAACAAGCGCATCACATTATTATGTCCAATCTTGACTGGATTACGCAGCTAGGACTTCACAAATTGGTTACTCGTCCAGTACCTGAAGATCCGATTACTGTCATGGGATTGAGATTTCCTAATTGCGTCGGACTTGCCGCCGGTATGGACAAAGACGGAGAACATGTAACCGCATTCGGTGCATTAGGTTTCGGAAGTGTTGAAATAGGAACAGTGACTCCGAAAGGTCAGCCTGGCAACCCTAAACCGAGATGCTTCAGATTGATTGAAGACGATGCGATTATTAACCGGATGGGTTTTAACAACGTTGGAGCAATTCAAGTTGCTAAGAATCTGCAAAGCGCACGTGCGTTCCGCAACCGAGGCGGCATTTTAGGTGTCAATATCGGCAAGAATAAAGTTACACCGAACGACTTGGCTATCGATGATTACATGAAGTGCATGGATCGGCTTTATATGTGCGGTGACTATATGGCTATCAATATTTCATCTCCCAACACGCCGAATTTGAGAGATTTGCAGGCCGAAGAAGAGTTGAACAAACTCTTAGCGGCCATTGCAGCCAAGAGAAAGGAACTGCAATCTCAGAATAAAGACCATTATGTGCCAATTGCCGTTAAACTTGCCCCGGATCTTTCAGACGATGGTATTAAAAAAGCATTGGATGTCATTGTAGCCAATGGACTGGACGGCGTTATCTGCACAAACACCACTATATCTAGAGAAGCAATTCAAGGACATCCTCTGGAAAAAGAACCAGGAGGACTGTCAGGACGTCCGTTAATGGAGAGGTCTACTGAGGTTACTCGTTTAGCTTCTGAACATTTGAAGGGTGCTCTCCCAATTATTGCAAGCGGCGGCGTCATGAGTGCGGCCGATGCTGTGGAAAAAATGGAAGCAGGTGCTTCTATTGTTCAGCTCTATACCGGTTTTATTTTTGAAGGACCTGAACTTGTTGCTGACTGCGTTCAGGCAATTGCTCAGTGGAGAGAAAACTCTCAAAGAACATGTCCAGCATCCGAACCTTCATCGCAATCCCCTGCCCCATAAGCGTTCAAGGCCAACTTGAGCTCTTAGGGAAAGAAATAGTTTGCGTAAATCCTCAGGCCCGTCTGATTTCGCCTTTTAATTACCATATTACGCTGGCTTATCTTGGCGACACAGACGAGGCAACGGTTAGGGATATAAAAGATTTTCTCTCTTTTGAATGGGAGGCCAAGAGCGTGTGGGAAATTAACAAGCTCGGTTTGTTTTCCACTCAGAAAATTGTGTATGCCGCCGGACCGCACTCCCCGGTTATCGAAGCTCTCGGTGAGAAAGTCAGAAAGTATCTAAGAAAAAAGGAAGCCTTTTTTGACGACAAGCCTTTGCGTCCGCACATCTCTTTGGCCCGAAAAGCTTATATTTGTCCCGAATGTCTCTTCGAGCCGATTAGTATGCAAATAGAAAAGCCGGTCCTGTTTCAGTCCGGCGTCAAAATTAATAATAAACTGACATACATACAACTTTAATCCGGAAAAAAACATGGATATCGTTACCCGCCCAGGTTTTTGGAATATTCCCGTATGGGCCATTATCGCTATTTATATTTTAGGTTTGACCGCTTGTGTAATTTGCGGAATTGGAATTTGTAAATCCTATTTGCTATGGAAAGCAGGCAAGCCCTTTGCTATGGATCCAGAGCCTAAGAGACGCTGGGGTTTTATTAAGACAGAAGCTCTTCGTCAAAAAAGGATTACCCGTAAACCTCTGGGGAGCTGGCTGCATTTCTGGATTTTTTGGGGGTTTGTTTTTCTTTTCTTCGGGACTGTTATTGCTGTCCTTGACTGGGATATCGGTAAATTAATTTTCGGCAAACAATTTCTGGCCGGCGGAACTTATTATTTTTATAAATTTGTTCTGGATATTGCGGGAGTTGTCTGTCTTATCGGTCTTAGCATGGCTTTCTACCGCCGCTTTGTTAAGAGCGGAAAACAATTTGAGAAGTCCGGAAGATTCTTGATGATTTTAGGCTCATTGGCTTTGATTATCGTTACCGGATACATTGTTGAGGCTTTGCGCTTAGCGGCAGAGAAACCGGAATATGCGGTTTATTCGCCTGTGGGTAATTTTCTTGCCAACGTGTTTTACTCCGGAATGAGCGAAGAGCAGCTTCATTCTCAACACTTTATTCTCTGGTTGTTTCACGGCATTATTGCTTTGATCTTTGTGGCGTTGATACCGAGCACCTATTTTGCTCATATGTATAAATCTCCGACCAGCATTTATTGGCAGAGAACCAAACCACGCGGGAATATTGAAAGAATTGATGAAATTGAAGAACAAGAAAGTTTTGGAATTTCCAAATTTAATCAATTTAACTGGCACGCACGTTTAAATTTCGATGCTTGTACCGAATGCGGAAGATGTACTGCCGTTTGTCCTGTCAATCGAGCCGGGGGTCCCTTAGATCCGCGGGAAATTGTATTGTCTCTAAAGAAAACAATGCACGGAGATTACAAGACCATCGATGAAAAGCTGATCGGCAACGCGGTTTCTCAAGAATCCTTATTGGCCTGCACTACGTGCGGTGCTTGCGTCGAGCAATGTCCTTCCCGTATTGAAATTGTAAATGCCATCATGCAGATGAGACGTTCAGTGGGTATGGAAGAAGGACAATTTGCTCCGGGAGTTGCAAAGACCTTACAAAATATCACCAGCGTCGGCAATCCCTGGGGACTGGATCCTGATGAGCGATTCAAATGGGCTGAGGGACTTGATATTCCTTTTGCTAAAGAAGGAGTCCATTATGATTTGCTTTATTGGGTCGGCTGTTCCGCTTCTTACGATAAGCGAAATCAAAAAATTGCCAAAGCGATGATCAAGATTCTCAAAGCCTCTGGCCTTAGCTTTGCGGTCATGAAGGAAGAGTCCTGCAACGCAGAACTAGCCCGAAGAGTCGGGGAAGAATATTTATTTGAGTGTCAAACTTTGATGAATATTGAGAATCTCAGAAAATATTCTTTCAGCCGCATCGTTGCTCATTGCCCACACTGTTTTAATACTTTAAAAAATGATTTTCCAGACTATGAGGGAGGACATTTCAATGTCATCTCTCATGTTCGGTTTATTGCAGAGCAATTAGATGCCGGAAGGCTCCCCTTGACAGATGACGGCACCTCCAAGACTTTTGCCATTCATGATGCTTGCTACTTAGCGCGCTACAACCAGATTATCAATGCTCCTCGGTTCATTATCGATAAGATTAAGAATCTGGATTATGTGAATCCAAAAGAATGGGGCTGCAACACCACGTGCTGCGGTGCGGGAGGTGGTCAGTTCTGGAGTGAAAACGACAAAGGCGAGCGTTTAAACGTCATTAGGCTAAAGGCAATTGTCAATGACACCGGCAAAACGAATATTGCCACTTCATGTCCTTTCTGTTTATCCATGTTTGATTCAGCGAAATCCCAGGATAATTCACTATCTGAAATTCAATTGTCAGATATTGCAGAAATCGTTGCAAACCATATAAAATAAGTCCGCGGCCGAGCACTGGCTCGGCCCTTTTAAAGGGACTTATGTACTAATATGGAAAACAACTCCAATAAAGCGAATATTCAGGTGTTAGACCGTGCGAGCTGCATTATGCGCGTTTTGACCCAACACCCCGAACCGGTAAATTTAAAAGTTATCGCTGAGGAAACAAATCTTCATATTTCTACTTGTCACCGCATCATCACCGATCTTGTGAAGCTGCGTTTTGTTGAAAAAGGCTTGACTTCAGGTACATACAGGCTTGGTCTTCGTTTGCTCCAGCTTGGCAACCTTGTCAGAGAAAGAATGTCGGTTAGGGAGAAAGCCAGGAACTCCATGGTTAAGCTCCATAACTTGACTAAACAGACTGTCAACCTTTCCATTCGTCAAGGAGACTCGATTGTCTATATCGACAGAATTATGAGAGAAAGACCGGGCATTCAGGTAGTTAGAACCATCGGAGCAACAGCGCCTCTTCATACCACTAGCTCCGGCAAGCTCTTTTTAGCCGAAGACGGATTTGAACGGATCCGAGGATATGCCTTAAGGACGAATCTGGAAAGGAATACGCCGAAATCCATCGGTGACATTGACTCTCTACTTGCTGAAGTCTCTAGAGTTAAAGCATTAGGATTTGCTCACGATGTCGAAGAGCTTGAAACCGGCGTTCATTGCATAGCGGCCGGTATTCGGGATGATTCGGGGAAATTAGTCGCTTGTCTTTCCATTTCTGCGCCTGTCAGCCAGATGCAGGACGCTTGGATTAGTGAGTTGAAACATTGTGCGGATGATATTTCTGAACACCTTGGTTTCGTTGCAACTCCCGGAGAACTTTACGTTCGTCCCGACTTCAAATAAACAATAGAGATAAGAAACAACTTCTTTCTTATTTCTTGGCAATTCATTCCCAGAGTGAACCAAAAGTTAGGGTAATTACCACCTTCCTCCTATAATCTTGGCATCTTTTTAGTTAGGAGGAAGAAATGCCTATTTCTCGCAGAACTATTCTTTCCGGTGTCGCTGCCAGCGGCTTATTAGCACCGGTTCTTGCCTCAGCGGCTGCAGCTGATCCAGCACCAACTACAGCACCGAAAGAGAAGAAGATTCTTTTTGTATTGACTAGCGTCAATAAGATTGACAGCACCGGAAAGCCGACCGGCTACTTTTATTCTGAAGTAAGCCACCCGTGGAAAGTTTTTCATGATGCCGGCTATGAAATTGATTTTGTTACTCCGAAAGGCGGACAGCCAACTGCAGAAGGTTTTGATCCAAAAGATCCCGTCAACATGGAATTCAAGAACAATGCTCAGTATCAGGCCAAACTTGCTGATACATTGACTCCGGATCAAGTTGTGCCAGCCGATTATTGCGGCATGTACTATGCCGGCGGTCACGGTGCGATGTGGGACTTTCCGGATAATGAAGGCTTACAGAACATCTGCGGAACTATATACAACAATGGAGGCGTCATTGGAGCAGTTTGCCATGGGCCTGCCGGCTTAGTTAATGTAAAACTTCCAAACGGCAAATATCTTGTTGAAGGAAAGAACGTTAACTGCTTCACAAATTCAGAAGAAAACGCAGTAGGGATGAGCAATGTTGTTCCCTTCCCTCTTGAAACAGCTTTATGTGACAGAGGCGGCGTATTCCAAAGATCCGACAATTTCCAATCTCATGTGGTCACAAATGATCGTTTGGTAACCGGCCAGAATCCGGCTTCTGCTGCTTGTGTTGGCTACGGGATGCTCTCCTGCATGTAATTAAGTTTATTGAAGCTTGGAACAGTTCGGATCCAAGCTTTTCATAGGCGAAGCGCTTCATAGGCATGTTTTTATGAAGTGCTTTTTTATTTCTTTCGCTTTCTTCATCTTTCCTCGAAGAATCGCAATCTGTTCTTTTACTTTCAAAAAGTTAGTGCAGAATTGCCTCTCGTTCTTGAATCTAAGATTTCTTTTGTGTTAGATTGCTGTCCAAACTTTCTATCCCACAAGTTCTATCTGTTCATTGAACGAGTATTGTTATGGAGAGAACATCCACGGAAAACCTTAGAAGAAAAATGTTCCCTGTTCTCAAATGGGCAGGCGGGAAAACTCAATTACTAGAGCATATTAAGAGAAATATGCCAGCTGAGTATGGGAATTATTATGAACCCTTCCTAGGAGGAGGCGCGGTTCTTTTTGGAGTTTCTCCGGCACGAGCATTCGTTAACGACGTGAACATACAGCTTGTAAATCTTTATAGACAACTAAAAAATGCCCCAGACAGCGTCATTGAAAAAGTCAATGAAATGGACGCTATCTCTTGCACAAAAGAGTTCTACTATGCATCCAGGCAGAAGTTCAATCAGAAAATTTCAAACGGTGAGTTTGATGCCGAATGCGCCGCTCTGATGATATGGATTAACAAGCATTGTTTTAATGGGCTTTATAGAGTAAACAGCAAAGGCTTTTTCAATGTTCCTTACAACAACAAGGTCAATGGGAAGTCCATTGATGAAAGTAATATTCGGGCTATCTCTGAATATTTAAAAATGTCCGAGGTGTCCATCACTTGTCTTGACTTTGAAGAAGCATGCCGGAAGGTAAAGGCCAGCGACTTTGTTTATTTCGACAGCCCCTATGTCCCCGAAAGTCTTACCGCTTCCTTTACAGATTACACCAGGGAGGGATTTTCATTTGCCGATCATGAAAGATTAGCCTCTTTGTTTAAGCGATTGGATCACAAAGGAGCAAAAGTTATGCTCTCCAACAATGATGTACCGTTGGTGAGATCTCTTTATAAGGGCTATCATTTTCATTATCTTGATGTAAAGCGTCTGATAAATAGAGATTCTAATAAGAGAACCGGAAAAGAAGTTCTCATCACTAATTATTGACAGTCGATGACCTCTTCAACGATTAAAACCTTGTTGCTAAACAATAATCACTGGTAATCATGTTTTTAATCAACAAAAGAGATGTCTACTGAAACTCAATGCATTATTTCTCGTCTTTGCTCCATAAGAATCTCTTTCTTAAAATTACGATGAGAAAGACCCAAGGCTTGCAGAGAAAATTGGTCAATACCTTAGAGGTCATTGGCATATTGAAAATAAAACTCATTGGGTTCTCGATGTTGTATTCAACCAGGACCGGCTTAAGACTCTGAACCCAGAGTATTTAAAAGGCAGAACCAGTTTGAACAAGATAGCTCTGAACATACTGGAGAGCTATAAAAAGAGACTTGTTGCTCAGAGCGGCAAAGAGCCACCTTCCATAAAGAGCCTTCAGGTGATGATGACGAACATCGATGAAGCTGTGAAATGTCTTTGCGAGACATATAAGTAAGTAAAGGGGTGAGTGTCACAATCCTATTTTTCATGCGTAGGCCGTGATGTTTAGCTTTACAAATAAGTAAATATATGCTAATTTGAAAAAATACTGATAGTGCAATAGTTTTTTAAAAAGCAAGGAAACATAGTGAAAACATCTGAATTTATCAGATGGCTTAAATCCAGAGGTGTTTTAGTAGAAAACGGAACTCGTCATTTTCTCTTGATTTATCAAGGAAAGAGACAAACTTTACCAAGACATCTATCTAAGCAAATTAACGAGAAGATTCGTAAAAACATAATCAGAGATTTAGGTCTTTAATGAAATCCTCTCCATGCGAGGGGGCTAAATTTCCTTGCATAGTTGAAGAATAGAACAACACAAAGGATTAAATTATGTGCAACTTTAATTTTGCTTGCCACTTTGTAAAAGTTGAGGATGGAACGGAAATAATTAAGTGTCGTGATATTCCCGAACTTTTATCATGGCCGGCAGATGGAGAAAAAAAAGAGGATTGGGCACGTTATGCAGTTGAAGACTGTATCTCCTTTATGATGAAGGACGGTATTAAGGTTCCTTATGCAACACCAGCAAAAGAAGGTGAGTTTGTTGTAGAACTTACGCCAACAGAAGAGGCAAAAATTCTTCTCCATAATGAAATGGTGGACGCTAATATCGGGAGATCGTCTTTAGCACAAAAGACGGGCTTCTCCTTGTCAGAAATAACTCGTTTGTTAAATTTGAAACATAGGACAAAAATTGATACTCTTGAACAGGCATTAAAATCTCTTGGGAAACGTTTTAATTTAACTGTACAATCTCTCTAAAGAAATCTTTTTTTATTTGTTTTAAAGAACTGTTTGACCTGATGACCGACCGTCAGGTCTTTTTTATGATGCGCCCAGCAGGGCGCCTTTCTAAAGGGTGTAAATCTCGAACCTAAATGTAAAAAATATACAATTAGCGCTTTGATTGCTTTTTCTCCTTTATAAGGTTAGTTTCCAGAAGTGTCTATAACTTTAAGAGTTAGTTGAAGAATTTACATATTAGATATTTTTCAATAGTTCTTAAAATCATTACCCCTCCCCATAATACTCCTAATTGACATAAGTCAAGCCATCAGGAATAATTTGAACAACCCCAAATAAAAAACCCCAACCAACTACTCAAATCAAGGAGTATTTCATATGCTTACGAGGAGAGAACTTTTAAAAGCAGGTACAGCTGTAGGCCTGCCTTGCTCAACTCTCACTTCTGCTGTAGCTCAAGCATTGCCGGAAATAGAATCTAGCTCTTGGTGTGCTTGCGTAATTAATTGCGGACAGCGGTGTCCGGTGCGCTGCTTTACTAAAAAAGGTCAAGTTATCAGAATCGAAACTGATAATTCACTTCCAGATGCATCCCCTTCTCCAAGACAGCTTCGAGCCTGCCAGCGCGGCCGTTCTATGCGGGAAAGAATTTATTCTGAAGATCGGCTCAAATTCCCAATGAAACGAGTCGGTAAAAGAGGTGAAGGCAAATTCCAAAGAATTTCCTGGGATGAAGCTGTTAAGACAATTGCCGATAATTGGAAGAGAATTCGTGATCAATACGGCAATGATGCTATCTACTGGCAGTATTGCTCCGGTCAGCAGTCCATCGTAAGCTCTAGACGTGCTTGGCAGCGTTTGATGAACTTAATGGGCGGATTCCTGAAGTACTACGGTTCCTACTCTAATGCTCAGCTAGCAGAGGCCCTTCCTTATATGTTAGGCGGTCGTCCAGCTTCCCTGCCATCAGAGATTGCGAACTCCAATCTTTATGTTCTTTTCGGCAATAATCCTTCTTCTACCAGACCATCCGGCGGAGGCAAAGGCTATCAGATTGATATGGCAGTCACTAAACATATGCCTAAGGTCATCGTAATTGATCCAGCCTTCTCGGATACTGCCGCTACTAAAGCTGATCAATGGATTCCTATCCGTCCCGGAACGGATGCAGCTTTAGTTGCCGCCCTTGCATATCAATGGATTTCAAATAATCAAGTCGACCAAGAGTTCTTGGACAAATATTGTGTCGGATATGACGAAAAGACACTTCCAGCTTCTGCGCCTAAGAATTCTGACTATAAATCTTATGTTCTTGGTCAAGGTCCTGATAAACAGCCCAAGACTCCTGAATGGGCTTCAAAAATCACAGGAATTCCAATAGAAACGATTAAATCTTTAGCCCAAGAAATGGCCACTACTAAGCCCTTGTTCGTTTCTCAAGGATGGGGCCCGCAGCGTCAAGCCAACGGCGAACATACCTGCCGCGCCATTTCAATGGTTCCAATTCTTTTAGGACAAGTTGGCCTTCCCGGAACTAACGCCGGTGAACATGAAGGAGACACTCCCTTCCCTGCTGTCTATTTGCCGGTCGGTAAAAATCCTGTCAAAGCTTCCATTCCTGTTTATATGTGGACGGATGCAATTTTGAGAGGAAAAGAAATGTCTCGCGCTACTGACGGCGTTAAAGGCGTTGAAAAGCTTTCTCAAAATATCAAGATGATCATCAACTCAGGCGGCAACACTATGATTAATCAGCATGGTGACTGCAACTGGACAGATAAAGTTTTGAAAAATGAAAAAGACTTGGAATTTTTAGTCGTCTGCGACAACATGATGACTCCAACTTGCCGATATGCCGACATTCTTCTTCCTGACACATTGGGGCCCGAAACTGTTGACATGGCTTGCCAGGGAGGAAGCCACGGCGACGTTGCTGTCATGCTTGCTATTCAAAAAGCCGTTGACCCGCAATATGAACAAAAACCTTCTTGGGAAATCTGCCGCCTTATTGCCAAAGAGCTTGGCCTAGAAGATCGTTACACTGAAGGCAAGACTCAAGAAGAATGGGTACGCTGGTGCTATGACGAGACTAGAAAGAAAGTACCTGAACTTCCTGAGTTTGAAGAATTCTGGAAGAACGGCATGGCTAAAGTCTGGAACAGAAGAAAAGACTCCATCGCTCTTGAAGCTTTCAGAAAAGATCCTGTCGCCAACAAGATCAAAACTCCATCAGGCAAGATTGAAATCTACTCTGAAGCTATTGCAGAAAGAGTAAAAGACTGGAAGCTGCCCGAAGGCGATGTCATATCTCCAATTCCTCTTTTCTACAGTACTTGGGATATGCCCGGAGTTCCTCTTGAGAAGAAATATCCGCTTCAGTGTTTCGGATATCATGGTCACGGCCGAATTCACTCCACATTCCATAACCTTCCGAGACTTAGAGATGTCCATCCTGACAGCGTAATTATGAATACTCTGGATGCACAAGCAAGAGGCATCCAGGATGGAGATAAGGTCTACATCTTTAACGATCGCGGAACAGTTCTTCTTCCAGCCCGCGTGACTCCCCGCATCATGCCGGGTGTTTGCACAATTCCGCAGGGAGCTTGGTTTAAGCCGCAAACTATTGACGGCAAAGTTGTCGATGTAGGAGGCTGCATTAATACGCTGACTCACCATCGTCCAAGTTCATTTGCAAAAGGCAACGCTCAGCACAACATTCTTGTTGAAATTCGCAAGGCTTAATAACGGGAGAACAAAATGGCACAAAAAGGATTTTTCATTGATTTGTCCCGTTGCACAGGATGCAGAACCTGCACGATTGCATGCGCGGATCTTAAGAACTCTCCTATCGGGATTTATAACCGAACTGTTAATGAATACGAAGGAGGCGGTTGGAAAAAAGGTAAAGACGGCACTTGGACTCCGCAAGAAGTCTTCGCCTACTACCTTTCTATGGGGTGCAACCAGTGTTCGGATCCGGCTTGCGTTAAGGTTTGCCCTACAAAGGCACACTACAAGCGGGCTGAGGACGGCATTGTTCTTGTTGATTTAAACAAATGCATAGGCTGCGGAGCGTGTGCCGCAGCATGTCCTTACGGTGCTCCTAAACTTAATCCGCAGGCGCATAAGATTCAAAAATGTGATGCTTGTGTCGATAGAACATCCATCGGGTTAATGCCTGTTTGCGTAGAAGCCTGTGTGGACCGTGCAATCGAGTTCGGGGACATTGAGGAATTAAGAAAGAAGCATGGAACTTTGGCCTCAGTTGCTCCGCTTCCTGATCCTGCAAAGACGAAACCTAATCTTGTTATCAAGGCTGGTAAAACAGCTAAGGAAACCGGATATCAGGGCGGCTCAGTTCATAAGTTTTAGTTGATCCTCTAATGACGCAAGAGCTGGGAAATCCCAGCTCTTGTGAATTCAATTGAGGAAAAAACTATTTTGCGGTCTCAGCTTCAGCAGCATTTTGTTCTTCAAATTTTTTCTCCTCTTCTTCCTTCCCAAGCCTGTGCATGCAGTACTTGACAATGTTAGAAGCCAGCACAGAATTACTGTCAAAGATTTTACCTAGATGGTCACTCATTGCTCTTAAGGCAATTTCGTCATCGGAGGTTGTGATCACGGCTTCAATCTTATGGTTGAGGATTTTGGCAGTTTCAATCACCTTTCTTCTTAGAATGTCGTCGCCAAGATTAAGAATAACCATGGCTGCGTCTTGAACATGTGCCTGAATTAAGATTGCAGGATCGATAGCATCCCCGCAAACTGCTTTGATGCCGCTTTCGCGAAGATCTTCGACAATATTTCTATCTTTTTCGATAATGACAAACGGTACCTTTCTTGCTGATAGATCTTTTGCCGTGTGTTCACATACCTTCGTATATCCAACCAAGACCATATGACCGCGAAGGTATTTTGACTCAGCTTCATCGGGCATTACAGAAAGAGGATCGGATTTTGCATCGAGAACTCTGGCATATTTCCAGCGCCTCTTCATGAGATTTCTCAGCGGTCCAACTAACGCAAACATTACCGGGTTCAATGCAATAGAAATAATCGCACCTGCCAACACCAGGCTCATCCCTTCCTGTGGCAATAAGCCAAGGCTGACTCCCAAGCCGGCTAAAATGAAAGAGAATTCACCAATCTGTGCAAGGGCTGCCGCGACTGTTAAAGCCGTATGAAGAGGGTAACGGAACAGCATGACAAGCCCAAAAGCAACCAATGATTTGCCCAACATAATAATGGCTAAAACTGCCAGCAGATGCAGAGGTTTATCCACCAAAATCATCGGATCAAACATCATGCCGACGCCGACGAAGAAGATAACCGAGAAGGCATCTCTAAGCGGCAGAGATTCCATTGCGGCCCGATGAGCATACTTAGACTCTCTCATCACCATGCCTGAGAAGAAAGCTCCTAAAGCAAAAGAGACGGAAAAGATTTCAGCAGCTCCATAGGCAATACCGATAGCTACTGCCAATACGCACAATGTAAAGAGTTCTCGAGAACCTGTCTTTGCAACCTGCCAAAGAAGCCATGGGAGCACCCTTTTACCCACAACCAGCATTAAGAAGATAAATAAAGCAACGCGGCCTACGGTCCAGGCGATTACTTCCCATAAAGGAGTATTTGAAACTGGCTGAACTGCTTCGGCTCCAAGCATTGGTGCAAGCGGAGGAAGAAGAACCAAGATCAAGACAGTCATAATATCTTCTACAACCAGCCAGCCAACTGCAATCTGACCGTCATGGCTTTCAAGGATTCCCTTTGTTTCCAAGGCTTTCAGAAGAACAACCGTGGATGCACAAGATAGACACATACCGAAGACAATAGCTTGTCCGAAGGTCCAGCCCCAATAATGAGCCACCAACATACCTAGAACAGTAGCCAAGCCCATTTGGGCAACAGCACCGGGGACGGCAATGTATTTCACACGCATCAAATCCGACATTGAAAAATGCAGACCGACTCCGAACATCAGCAGCATCACGCCGATTTCAGAAAGCTGGGAAGCAATATTAATGTCCGCGACAAATCCGGGAGTGGCAGGAGAGACGATAATCCCTGCCAAAAGATAACCTACTAACGCAGGGATTTTGAATTTCTCTGCAATGAATCCAAAGACAAGAGCTATTCCAAAACCAGCGGCCAAGGTGGAGATGAGAGTAAAACTATGTTCCATGTCTTTTTATTTTTCCATTTTGTGAGTTGGATTATCGGAAGTGTTGTTTTGCATTTCTTGGTTTGTAGAAAGTTCAACGGTTCTTTCTTCCTCTTGAACTAAATCATCAAGCATTTCTTTAGCCTTTTCTTCGGCCTCCTCTTCTTTCCTTCTAGAGCTAGAGCCTGGATTGAATTTAGTAAAAGAGTAAATAGAATATTGAGCGATTCTTAGTGCCAATGCCGTAGAGGCCTGAACCACAATTCCGAGATTCTCGGATCTTAAATGATCCGCTTCCATGTCTGTTACAGCTCGAATAATGATTTCAATATCCGGATTTAAAATTTTGGCAGAAGCAATAGCTTTTCTGCTTTCCAGTTCATCGGCAATCGTTAGGACCAACTGTGCAGAATTTTGAACGTGGGCTTGTAAAAGTGTAGCAGGATCCGTGCAATCACCTTGAATCGCCACAAGTCCTTGTTTTCTCAACGTAGAAATTACGTCGTCCTGCTTATCAATTACAACAAATGGGATCTTTTGCTTGTTTAAGATTTCGCAGACTTTTCTGCCAATAGAAGAATAACCAACGATCACAACATGTCTTAGAAGTTTTTTGCTCTCAACCTCATCAGGCATTGTAGACTGCGGATCCAAACGAGCAGCCGCATTTCTAGCGAAACGGAAGTGTTTGCAAAGTAACTCCGCGACCGGCTTAGCAATAGAAAATGATATCGGGTTAAGAGCAATAGTCAAAATGGCAGCTGCCAAAACCAAGTTCATTCCTTCTTTAGTCAAGAGTCCGAGAGAGACTCCCAGCGTCCCGAGAATAAAAGAGAATTCGCCTATCTGACCGAGACAGCAGGCAAGCGTAACTGCGGTATGAAGAGGATAACGGAATAATAGAACCGTCGCAAAAGCAATAAGCGGGTTAACTACAAGAACTAAAAACAGAATGCCTACTAAATACAGAGGATGTTCAACAATTGCCGCAGGGTCAAACAACATCCCCACACCGACAAAGAAGATGACAGAGAATGCATCCCTTAACGGTAATGACTCAACGGCTGCTCGGTGCGCATATTGTGACTCCCTCATTACCATACCGGCAAAGAAAGCTCCCAATGCAAAAGAAACATTAAAAATTTCAGAGGCGCCATAGGCAATTCCAATAGCTACCGCTAGAACGCATAAAGTAAATAGTTCACGAGATCCTGTCTTTGCAACCTGCCAAAGAAGCCACGGAAGAACACGTTTTCCGATAACGAGCATGAGAATAATAAATGCGGCAACTCTGGCTATAGTTTCAGCAATGAGACGCCACAAAGGGAGATCTGACGCTGTACTATGTCCCCCCATTAAAGAGGCTAAAGGGGGAAGAAGTACCAACATCAGCACAGTCAACATGTCTTGGACAACCAACCAGCCGACAGCCACTCTGCCGTCAAAACCTTCTAAAAGCCCTCTAGCTTCCAAGGCTTTTAGCACTACAACGGTTGAAGCGCAGGATAGACACATTCCAAGAATAACGCACTGCCCTATCGGCCAGCCCCACAAGTGAGCCATTCCAATGGCAAATAGAGCCGATAAGAGCATTTGACAAACTGCTCCGGGCACCACAAGCTTTTTAACTTTCAGAAGGTCAGACAGAGAAAAATTTAACCCTACTCCAAACATCAACAGCATTACGCCGATTTCGGAGAGCTGTTCTGCAAGCACCAAGTCCACATCAAACCCAAAAAGATTAGGCGAGACGAGGATCCCTGCAACCAAATAACCTACCAAGGCAGGAAATTTAAGCTTCTCGGCAATAAAACCTAAAATTAGAGCAACTCCGAAAGCAATTGCCACAGTTGAGATTAGAGTAATGCTATTATCCATTTTCTCGGGTTTACCCTTCTAATTTGAAGACCCACCTATTTTAATTTTTAATGAATCTCATAGGAAAAAAAGTGGCCAAAAATTGGATTGCTAACGCAAATACATCTTTTGAACAACTCATTTTGATTATTCAGGCAGTAGCCCTTCTGATTATCACGATAGCAACAGCGGTTGCCATTGTTGCAGAAGGTTACGTGATGTTTACCAACAAGACCATCGGACTTGCGAATTTGCTTTTGCTGTTTCTCTTTATCGAGATTTTATCCATGGTTCGTCAGTACGCACTAGGACAACACGAATTAAAACTTAAAACTCCTCTTGTAATTACTGTTGTTGCTGTTGCGCGTTACCTGATTATCAATATGGAGCACCTTACTAGCAAGTGGATTCTTCTCACCTCCATCTCCATTCTGATTTTGACTGTAGCTCTTTTAATCTCAAGAAAAATACGCGGGATGCACGATGATGAAGTAGAAGAAAAAATGTTCGAACAAAAACTACAAAACACCCTTGAGAATCCTAAAAATAAGTGATAATTAAGACAAATAAAGGATTTTCCCTAATTAACTGTTGCTATTTATTAGTTCTAAAATTAGGGTATGCCCTGCTAGTTGGGGTATACCCACATTTTTCTTCTCAGGAAAAAGGAGAACTAATCAATGAAAATCACCAAAATCTCTGCAGCATTATTGCTTGCTGGTTTTGCTTTCGGCGCCCAAGCTGCAACATATCAGCCGGGAACTTATACAGAAAAGGTTAACGGCCACAATGCTGCTTTCACAGTCAAGGTTACTGTCAGCAAGAACAAAATCGAAAAAATTGAATATCCGGACAACCTTGAAACCATTGGTGTCGGCCGAGTTGCTTTGGACAAGTTAAGCAAGAAGATTATCGACAGACAGTCTTTGGGCGTAGATAACGTCACCGGCGCAACTATTTCTTCTTTTGCTTTGAAGGGTGCAGTAAAGAAAGCCTTGGAGCAAGCCAAGGTATCCAAAGAAGATATGGCTGCCCTTCAAAAGAACTCCGAAAAATATACTGTTCTTCCTGACGAAATCAAGACTCAGGTTGTTATTGTTGGCGGCGGCGGATCCGGCTTAGCGGCGGCTATTGCAGCACAGCAGGCAGGCGCCAAAGTTATCGTTCTTGAAAAACTTGGTCTACTAGGCGGTTCTACAAACGTTTCTGAAGGCGCTCTGAATGCCGCTGATCCTGAACGTCAAGGCAAACAAGGAATTGAAGATTCCATTCAGAAACACTATGAACAGACAATGAAAGGCGGCCATAACATCGGAACGCCGGAGTTGGTTCACTATCTTACAGAAAATGCCCTTCCGACTCTTCATTGGATGGAATCCTTAGGGGTTAAATTCAAACCAGAAGTCGGCACCGCTACCGGTGCTCTTTGGCAGCGTTCTCACTATCCGGTCACACCAAGCGGCAACAGCTACATCCGCGTATATGAAAAATATATCGCTGATCATGCCAAAGACATGACCGTCTACACTGACATGACCGTTGAATCTTTGATTAAAGATAAGAACGGACGCGTAGTGGGTGTAACTGCTAAAGACGGCCATACCGGCAAAGTTACTAAGTATATGGCTTCTAACGGTGTTGTTGTTGCCACCGGCGGTTTCGGGGCTAACGTTGCATTGCGTCAGAAAGTCAACACCGGCGTATTCAAAGACTATGACCTTGGCAAGGGCATTGGCTGCACAAACTTCTCTAAGTCGGCTCAAGGCGCTGGTATTGAAATGGGTGAAAAAGTTGGTGCTAACGTCATCGGAATGTCCGACATTCAAGTTCATCCATGCGGCACCCCTGGTACAGGCTTGATGGAAATGGTCCGTACATCCGGACGCAACCGTGTATTCATTAATGAACAAGGCAATCGCTTTGTTAATGAAGGCGCTCCTCGTGATGTTCTGGCCAAAGCAATTTTCGCTCAGCCGGATTCCACTTATTATGTCTTAGTCAACCATCTGCGCTATCCTTCTCTTGACTGGGTAGACGCTAACGGCGCTAAGATGAAAGACATGATTGACTTAGGCCGTGTAGTCGCTGCTCCTACTCTTGAAGAGCTCGCCAAGAAACTCAACATGCCTGTTGAAAATCTTAAGAAGTCTATAGCTGACTACAACGCTGTTGTAGAGGGCAAGCTTAAAGATCCTCTTGGCTTCCAAGCTAATAACAAGGCTGACAAAGTCATGACTGAAGGTCCATGGTATGCCTGCAAGAAGGTTCCGACTGTTCATCACACAATGGGCGGTTTGCAGATCAACACCAAGGCTCAGGTTCTTGATAAGAACGGCAAGGTCATTCCGGGTCTTTACGCAGCTGGTGAAACAACAGGCGGCATCCACGGTTCTAACCGCTTAGGCGGAAATGCTATCGCTGACATTATGGTCTTTGGACGTACTGCCGGTACAAATGCAGCTAAGAACTAATTGACTAGTTATCTAGCAATTTAACTACCTCCCGGTTTAAAGCCGGGAGTTTTTAGTTGCCAAAATTAAGAGCAAAAAATCTAATGACGGCTAAGCAAGAACTACTTGGCATTCACATACTAGGTTTCTGGGCAGCTCGCTTCCAGTTATAGATATTGGTGGTTCTTTCATATTTGCGGATCCCATCAGGCATATTCACTCTATCCCCATCGAGAAACAATAGCTGTTTGAGCCAAGTCTTCTTTGAGAGATTTTCCATTCCAGCCATATACATCCCACGCTTACGCATAGGGAATTTCTTGTGTTAGCTAAAATCTAAATTCGCCTGCTAAAAAGAAGCTTTGACGTTTATTAAACCCTACTTCTGTAAGGATGTTGAAGTGTTTGCCGACTTCATAACGTGCGCCTACCAACATATTCCAGGGAGACTTTAAATGCTGTTTAACGTGAAATTCGCCTTGGCCCTTGTTGTTTACTGTTTTAATAAGACTTTGGAGTTTAGAAGAAAACTGTAAGTTGGAAAGTTTGCCGTTAAAGTCTTGAGTGACATCCTGATACATAGTTCCGGCCCAGATACTGAACTTCCCTTCCGGAAGGTTAATGGATTCTATGCCAGGGACTTTAAAGCGGTAACCTATACGAGGAGCCAATGTAAAAGCTTTAATATTTCCGGTAATAATATCAAGTTTTGTATTGGTGTAGTTCATGTCCAGCACACTAAACCAATTATCGTAGCCACCGGCTAAGGTGATTCCTCCTCCGTAGGTTTTTCCTTTAAATTTCAAGACGAAATCAAGATCGTCCATTCCTCCCATTAAGCCAATTGCAGTTTTTACTAGCGGATCAGAGGAGGAAACAGAAATTTTTGAAATCGAATGACCTTTGGTTCGGCCAAATACGCCATAAACATTCATAAAGGGAAATACCCAGGCATCTAAGCGTAGGGTTTCCGTATGACTTTTTTGTTTAGTGCTCTTTACTCCAATTTCAAAAAGATCAGAGGGAATTGGAATGTATTTTGGTCGAAAAGGGAATTTCAGGGAGGGCATTTTCATGCCAAGTCCGCTAAATTTGATGTCTTCTACAATGATATCCTGTTTGATATGCATGTAGTTAACGTTTGCTCCAAACGGTTCAGGCAGCTCATATCCTCTATCCCGTGCCTCTTTCCCAAAAAACGGCAATAATCTATCGTTATTTTGTTCTTCTTTGCCATTGAACTGCTGCTCTGGTCCGACTATTGAGTTAGATTCCTGAGCATTTACCTGAGGAATTAACATCACGGCAAAACAGACAATCGACAATGACAATATTTTTTTAGTATTCACAACCCGCCCCCGGGGAAGATAAAGAGATTCTCTTTCGAGAAATTAATTCAACACAATCATAAGCAATCAAGGCTGACAACGATTGGGTCAGTGAACTAATTTAGAGATATTTCACAAGAAAATCACGCTGCCTGTTCCCATAATCGGCAATTAGGTTACGAGCGGGATTTTTTGAGTGAGGCTGTTGGACCGTTAGAAGACAAAAACGGTTCCTTAAATCAAAGAAAAACCGCTTCTCCAACCATTGAACTGTCAGAGAAGCGGATATGTAAGATAAATGAAGCTAGCGATTCAAAGGAAAATTAGCGGCAGCCACACCCGCAGCCACCTTTGTTGTCTTTTCCGCTGATATCACAAGTGTCTTCTTCATGACCACCGCATCCGCAACTGCCTTCTTCATGGTGATCGTGTCCGCCGCATCCACAGCCGCCTTCTTCATGGTGATCGTGTCCGCCGCATCCACAGCCGCCTTCTTCATGATGATCGTGGCCGCCGCATCCGCAGCTGCCTTCACCAGCTTCATGGTGATGACCCTGACAACCGCAGCCGCTAACTTCACCTGCAACCAGAGTACCTTGGATTAATTCGTCAACTGCTTTATCAGCAGAGCCGGTAACACCGGGAACGATGTCAATGCCTGACATGGCTAAAGAAACTATCGCACCTTGTCCAATACCGCCGCAGATAACAATATCTACGTTGTGGTTAGCTAAAAATGCAGCTAAAGCTGTATGACCGCTTCCGACGGTATCAATCACTACAGATTCAACAATCTTGCCGTCCTCAACAGTAAACAGTTTGAATTGAGGTGCATGTCCGAAATGTTGGCAAATTTCGCCGTTCAAATATGGTATTGCTACTAACAATTCTTTCTCCTTTGTATAGTCTCGAAATTCTAACAAGAATCCGAATAAGACAGTATGGAAAAACGTAAGTATGTTTTTTTCCTATTCGTTGGTAATATAGCAACGTTTTACACAAAAACGAGATAATTAGAAATGTCAGAGGCTGTTAATTTACTTCAAAAGTACGGAAAAGACTCTATTGAAAGAGTTGAAAAGGCACTTTCCGACCTGCGTGCCGGAAAAGGAGTCCTGGTAGTAGATGACGAAAATAGAGAAAATGAAGGGGACCTCATCTATTCGACAGACTTCTTAACTGAAAAACAAATGGCGCTCATGATTCGTGAGTGCTCAGGAATTGTGTGTATTTGCCTGCGCGATGAAGACTGCAAACGTTTAGATCTTCCCCAAATGGTTCCGAATAATACCAATACTCAAGGAACGGCCTTCACAGTTTCTATTGAGGCAGCCGAAGGCTGCACTACAGGCGTTAGTGCAAAGGATAGAGTTACGACAATCAAAGCGGCTGCTAATCCATCTGCTAAGCCGAGCGATCTTTTAAGACCCGGTCATGTTTATCCTCTTCGTGCCCGTTCTAACGGCGTCTTAGAAAGAAGAGGCCATACAGAATGCACAGTTGATTTGATGCGTTTAGCAGGAATAAATCCTTGCGGGGTTCTATGCGAAGTAATGAATCCTGACGGAACCATGGCTCGCTTACAGGAAATTTGCAAATTCGGCGACAAGCATGGCCTTACTGTTTTATCTGTTGAGGATTTAGTTGCTTACAGAAAGGCCAAAAACCTTTAATAAAAATATAAATTAGACGCCTGACTTAACTAGGCGTTTTTTATTGGCACGCAAAAAATTTCGTAAGGAGGATTCCCAATCCTCCATAGGAGGAAGACCAGTCTTCTCCATACGGACACTGACCAGAGAAGTATTCTTGGGACGTTTAGCAATACGCGGAAAATTTTCTGAGGCGACTCCTGTCACTTCACAATCTGCTTCCATTTCCTCAGCAATAACTCGAGCCATTTCCAACCGACTGGCGCAACCTCTATTGACTAAGTGATAAATGCCTTTAATATCCTCACGTTCAATAAACAAAGGAATAAATTTGCAAAGATCAGGAATGCTGGTTGGACTGCCGAATTGATCCTCCACCGCCTGTAATTTCTGAGCACCTGAGTTTAATTTATTTACTATTGAACTAACAAAATCAGGACCTTTTTTCCCATAGAGCCACGCTACCCGAAGAATAACGGCATTGGGATTTTCAGCCAGAATGGCAGATTCTGCTTTTTCTTTTGTTTGACCATAAAAATTTGGATTTCCGCCAACTTCATCTTCCTCTGTATAACTTGTGCCCTTTTCGCCGCTAAATACGTAGTCAGAGGAAATATGAATTAATCTTATGTTTAATTGGCGGCACGCTAAGGCTAATCTTTGTGTTGCCAAGACATTCGTCTCAAAAGCCTCGGATTGATGAGTCTCACAGTAATCAACATCCGACAAAGCCCCGCAATGAATTATCGTATGAGGTACGATGTGAGACAGAAATTGATAAAAATCAGTCTGCGACGTTAGAGGAAGTTCTTTTCTTGATGGTGAAATGACTTCGTAATTAAACTTAAGGCTCTGAAGCAATTCAGAGCCTAATCTTCCAGTTGCACCGGTAAGCAGGATCCTTTTCATTATCATTTGCTGAAGTTGTCTTAGAAAAAGATCCTACCTTCATTTCAGTGCAAATCCAAGAGACCTGCACTCAGCTTCTTAAACTATTAGAAGTTTTCACCAACAAAAGAACCGAATACATTTTCTCCTAATTCTTCCACTGCGAAGTGGCGGATCTGGAGAGCCACTCTTTCAATGTGGTATTGACTATCGATTCCGTTTGGAGTGCCGAATAAATCTGTTGCAAAGACAAGAGAGATAGTCTTTCCATCGTCACCTTTGATAGGAGCATAGTAGAAAGCGTCATGTGCGCGTACATTAGTCAAATCTGCACGCCATAACTTAAAGTATTCTTGGTACTTTGTTATGCCTTCACAAATGATTACCTTCGGTGAGGCTTTTTCTGCAGCTGCAGCAAAAACTTTTCCTCTTTCAGTAACCAAGAAGTTCCAGTAATCTTTAAATTCAGGAAGACCGGTATATTCTGCAAAGCTAAGTTTTTTGCCGTCCGCCTCAATGACTTTCTCGTCTGTCCAATTCTTGACAGGATTATCTCCAAAGTTAAAAGGAGAAACTACAAGTGCCAACATAGATTGCGCTTTTGGATCTTTTTCATTAAAAACCTTACCAATATCTGCAGCGGGCTGACCAACAATATTATTAACTAGAGCCGCAATGGAAGCCGCTACCGGACACCCGGCTGGAAGGCCTTTTAAAAGATCGTCAATTTTAGTGATCGGTGCATCAAAGAATGATGGTGTAATCACATCAGGAGTTTGGAAAGAATGAGCTGTGCACATCCAAATTGGAGCTTCCGGATTTCCTCCCATGCATCCGGAAAATGAACTGATATATTTTGTGAAGATTTCTGGAACTTTGCCTTCCATGATTCGATATCTCCCTATTAGTATTAAAAGATATTGTCACTATAGAAGTTTCATCCCTAAAAGTGCGTCTAACCCTCCCAATGTAAGCAAGCAGTATTAACGGCTTGTTTTTCCAATCAGAGTTCGTTCTCGGAGCAGCCAATAAATCGGTACTAGGTAAATGAAAAATGCACCCGCCACACTCGATACAGGCGCTCCAATAGTTGCAATCGGGACAGCTCCCGCAATGGACCAAGGAATCAAAGCCGGAATCAAAATAGAAGAGTTTTCCAGACTGACAGCCATTTTCTGCTTGTCAGGCTCGATGTTATTGCAAAGCTGTTTTGTCAGAATGACTGTTAATACCTGATTGCAGGAAATGAGAGCCGTGGCAATAGCTGTCAATAAAATAGCCGTGAATGGACTGGTTTTGGTTGATATTTTTTCTACCGCATTTTTTAATTTATCAATGAGCCCAGTTCCTTCAAAAAGCCCGGAGTAAGTGCAAGAAATACCAATGATGATAATAACCGGAACCATTGAGAGGAAACCCCCTCCGTTTAGCATCTGCGAGAGCTGCGCCTCTTTAGAGACATATCCTGAATATAGAGTCTTCAAAACTTCCTCAACAGTTCTTTCCTGAATAACAAAGGCAAGGATAATGGCAGAGAGGACACTGATAAAAATGGATTTCTTAATATCCAGTTTGGCGAAAATTAGAGCCAAAAGAATGAGAGCAGGAAGCGTCGACCACCAGCTCATGACAAATTCTTGAGAAAATTGATTTCCGAGCTCCATATGGATTTGGTTATAGGTTTGGCTAAGACCAAATCCGAGATAAATTAAGCAACTCAAAGCAAATGGTATGGCGGCGCTGGCAAACATCAAACGCACGTTCTTGTAGAGGTCTGTTTTTGTAACTACAGCCACCAGGGAAGCACTCGAAGAAACTGGTGAATTTCTGTCTCCTACATAACATCCGGCTAAAACGGCACCTCCGGCTAGCATAGGATCTGCTCCCGCGGCCATGCATACAGACATGGTAATTACTCCCATGGTAGCTGATGTCCCGAATGCAGTTCCGATTAACAAACTGAGCGAAGCATTTAAAACAAAGGCAAAGAATAAACAATAGTCCGGAGAAATCAGGTTAACAGCAAAACTCACTAAATAAGGAATCGTTCCGCTAATACGCCAGGATGCAGTAAGCAGCCCAATCATGGCCAAGACCAGCATAATATTTAACCCGGTCTTTTGTCCTTTGCCGGCCATTATTGCAAGCTGCCGAATGCTGAATCCTTTATAAAGTCCATAGCCAACGAAGCAGACAAAGCCAATAAGCAAAGCCACTATTACCGTAATGTCAAAGCTCAAGCAAATTATTAAGGCAATGGCAAAGGTGCCTAACGTCAGAATTTCTATCATTTGACTACGTGAGTTTGAAAAAATTATCTATTGCGCACTACCGAAATACGAACCAAGCCGCAACGGCCAATGCAATAAATAATAATACCCAAAGGATTTTTTGCCATAGGCTGCGCTGTAAATATTGTTTCCTTGTTTGCATGGCCGAGACCTTTACGGCTCCGGGGTGGACAGCTTCTACTGCCCGCACGAGTTCTGAAACAAAAAGGGCCGGGACATTAGTAAACATATCACCGCTTTCTTTCAGCCAAAGTTCATCGGAGGAATGAGCCACTGAAACACAGACAGGAGTGGGAAGCCGAATAATTGTTTCGCACAACTCTTTATTGTTCAAGGAGGCCAACTGAAAAGGATCTCCGCCCCCTCTGGCAATGCAAATAAGATCGTATTGCCCTGTGCGTGCATAGGCTTCTAATTCTTCACAAATCTTTTTAAAGTGTTCTCTAGTTTTATTGATATTCAGAGACGGAGGGCTTAACGTTTTATCAACGGTATAGAGCCTAATGAAGTTTTCAATACCCTCCGCTCTAGAAAACTCTGTAAGAATGTCATCCCTCCCCTTTCCTGCCGGGCCGTATACCAAAACAGAAAGCTGAGATTTTCGTGTTAATTGAGAAGAAAGTTCTTCGATGAGCGCTTCATCCCGCGGCTTAGATGCAGGATTACGCTGAAATAATGTTCGGATTTCTTCTATCTCATGGGAGGACTGTAGATCTATCTTTCTAAGCTTCTTAATTAAAGTGGGTTCTTTCAAAGTTATCGCAGCTGAGCTCGAGTCTTCCCAAATTTTTATTTCCAGTTTCCCAGCTAAAATAACCTCCCAGTTGACCACTTCTGCCAAGGGGCTATTTTTTCTTTTTTTCTCAAATACTTTAAGCGTAACCTTAGAAAGGTCGAGTTCGTCTTTACTTTGTTCTTCAGCATCTGATACCAAGGCCTCGGTAATCTTTAAAGCGTAGATAGTGAAATTCTTTTTCTGTTCCTTAGGAATCAAAACACCTTGAAATAGAAATTCTTCCTCCTGTATAGGCCCGAGAACAGCCTGGATCCGCCGAAAGGCTTCCAAAGGATTTAAAGGTTTCTTAGAGAGGAACAGCGAAAACATCAAAAAATTATGCACCAATCAGTTCAAGCTGATAGTTATAAGCATCAAACTCCATATTGATCAAAAACTGCTTAAGTTCTAATCCCAAAGAATAACCTCCTAATGAGGAATTGTTTCCAATCACGCGATGACAGGGAACGATAAAAGGGAGAGGATTCTTTCCGCAGGCATTTACCACGGCTCGGAACTTATCAGGTTCACCAAGTACATACGCAAACTGCTTATACGACCACAATTCTCCATAGGGGATGTGTTGCAGGGCTTGCCAAACTTTGTTTTGAAACTCAGTTCCCGTCAAAAGCAGAGGAAGTTCAAACTCTTTTCTGCGCCCGATAAAGTACTGATCCAACTGTGCCGCGGCTTCTATGAGAAGAGGAGTATCCGAATACTCGAATCCGGTTTTAAAAGTTTTGGATAATGCTTGTGCTTTTCTTTTGATATTTTTGCTGTAAATCCAATCAGACAGGCACAATTTGCCGTCAAGCTCTCCTAAAGCGAGCTCGTGACCTTGGGCTAGAAAATATTTTTTAAGTTTGATCATAGGCCTGAATTGTATTCGAGTTGCAGCGTTTACAGAGCAAAAATCTAACCAAAATATTTAAATTTGACAATTAGAGAGGTTCCCATTTGCTAAAATCCCGGGAACTATTTTGGAGGCATCGTGACTCGTGGTTTTTACACCATAATGGTGGCGCAGTTTTTATCATCCTTAGCTGATAATGCTCTTCTAATTGCAGCCATTGCACTTCTAGCAACCTTGAATGAACCAGCTTGGATGACACCCCTTCTCAAGCTTTTCTTCGTAATCAGCTATGTACTGTTTGCTGCTTGGGTTGGAATCTTTGCTGACTCTATGCCGAAAGGCCGAGTAATGTTTATTACAAACGCGGTTAAAACATTTGGTTGCTGCGTCATGTTATTCGGAACCCATCCTCTTCTTGCTTACGGCATAGTTGGATTAGGAGCCGCGGCGTATTCTCCTGCCAAATATGGAATTCTCACGGAACTTCTTCCACCCGAGAAATTAGTTAAAGCTAACGGATGGATTGAGGGCCTAACAGTTGCCTCCATTATCTTAGGCACAGGGTTAGGCGGCTTTTTAATTTCACCAATGGTTGACAACTTTATTCAGGGACACGATTTTATGGGTGTGCACAATGCCGCTCAAGCAGGCATCGCCGCTATGATTGTTGTCTATGCTCTAGCAGCCATTGCCAACTTATTTATTCCTTTAACCGGCGCCGTTTATCCGAAGCAGGATTTTCGCCCTATCCATACTCTCAAAAACTTTGGTAAGTCTTGTGCGCTTTTATGGAAAGACAAACTGGGGCAAATTTCTCTGTCTGTTACCTCTTTATTTTGGGGCGCAGGAGCGACTCTTCAGTTTTTAGTTTTGAAATGGGGAGACCACGCTCTCGGTCTTAACCTTTCCGAGTCAGCTATTCTTCAGGGCGTAATTGCGATTGGGATAGCTATTGGAGCGGTTTTAGCAGCGAGTCTTGTTTCTTTGAAGAAAAGCGTCACAGTTCTTCCATTAGGTGTATTAATGGGCATAGTGGTAGCGGGGATGGCTTTCTTTAATAAAAGCTGGATTCCGGGTGGATTTGAAGTTTTAGGATTTCATTTTACCTGGGCCGTAATATTTGCCTGTCTAATGCTCATTCTTGTCGGTGCAATGGCAGGTTTTTTCGTTGTCCCAATGAATGCTCTTCTTCAGCATCGGGGACACGTTCTTATGAGCGCAGGCCGTTCTATTGCCGTCCAGAACTTCAACGAAAACTCTTCAATCCTTGTTATGCTTGGCTTATATGCGCTTCTAATTAAGGCGGATCTGAGTACATCAACTATTATGGTCATCTTCGGCCTTTTCGTTGCTGGTTCCATGCTAGGGGTCATCTTCAAACATAACCATAACCAATCGATTGAAGATTCTCTTCATCTCATCGGAGAAGACAAGAGACATTAGCCAATTAGATATAGAAAAATTTTTCAAATTGATGATTTCTAGTGCTAGAATTCTCGCACTTCTTCAGGATCTCCATCGTCTAGAGGCCTAGGACACAACCCTCTCAAGGTTGGAACACGGGTTCGACCCCCGTTGGAGATACCATAAACAGTTGATAGTCAGGGCTTATAAGAGAATAAAGAAAAAAGCCCTACAAAAAACACCACTTATTCATTTGTGGTTTTCTGCGCAGTATTTAACAGCGCTTGTAGCTCTTTCGAGAGCTAAATCCCGCATTCCTTACACTGGGTCTTAGCCCTCCTAGATCAACCACGGGACTTGCGCCCACTAGATAGCGCACATGCCGTGCGCACTAGAAAGGCGCCATGCTGTGCACCATGAAAAAGCCCACCAAATTTTGATGGGCATATCTTGAAGGAAAAGCTCTTTGTAATGTAGGCAGCTAATAGCTGATGCTTAGACTTTGAACGGAGGCTGAGCAATAGAAAAACTGGTTACCAAGCCTGAAGACAAAATGTTGTGCTGCAAATAAAAGCTAAGCATATGGTATACAGGCTTTATAAAAGTGTCGTATACAGAATCTTCAGCCTTTTCACTTTCGGTCAAAGGATCTTCAAACCAATAGCTCACTTGCCCCGTACAAGAAGCAGAATAGATTTCTTCGTCCTTAGAGCTGACGCCCCTAACCAGTAAAGTCCCCTCGACAATTAACTGCTTTCCGTTTTTGTGAAACCTAGACGTAACAGGAAACTAAATCAAAGAACGTCCGTCTACTCCGTTAGAGTTGGTAAAGTTAGGGTTAATATTGAAGGACATAGAAGCGATGACCAAAGGATCTTCTCTAACAATACGCATATCTGCCAACACCTTTATAGATTCTTGGAATTCTTGTTAGCCTAGACGGCAGCCAGCAAACACTCTCAGCTCTTCTTCTCTTTCCTTTCTATATTGGCTTTCTAAGTTTTGCCAGAAGACCGCTGAACCCCCAACTACTTTTGCTAACGTCTGAGTCAGCTCAGCAGTTAATTCAGCCTCGCCCGCCAAAAAAGAAGTAAACGCTACTTCTCCGAGACCTAAAGCGTCTCGAACCTCGTTTCGTCTCAAAATCTCATCGGAGATTGCATCCTGGACCAAGTCATCGGGAGATGTTATCCACTTGCCCGTAACCATACTAATTATGGTAGTTCCCAATGTATTCAATACAAACTATAGTGATAGATCCTTTGCTACCTTCTTCTGAGCTTTGCCCCGTTTCCGGTAAACGAGAAGAAAAAACCAATCTCATTTTCTTATCCAAACTAAACGCCATCTGTCCTGCTCTGTCACCTGTCAGGAAATGAAGGTGCCTGATAGGAGGAATTTCTTCCACTGTTGGAGCCGCTCTCAGAACAGATAAGTAAGTATTCAACTTCCTAGCGCAAGTCAAGCCAGGTTTAGCTTGTGATCTCTTTTGATCGGTACACAACCGCTCAAGATAAACACTTGCGTACTCGATCTGCATCACTTTTTCTCTGAAATTAAATCAACTAGGTGGGATTATATTTTTATTTCGATAGGTATCCAAAGTATTTCTATGTACCGCTTTAATTCCTCATTCTTTTCAACTCATCTTCGGTCGCTTTAAGAATCTGCTCACCGACTTCATTAGTTATTTCAGAGACCTCTACTTTAAAGAGTTCCGAGTTTGCAGTTCGCAAGGCCTTTAGTCTTTGAGCGGCGGCAGTCTGTACTTCTTGGCCTTGTAAGGCTGCTTCAGCTCCTGATGGCTCTCCGTTAAAAGATAGGAAGACTGCAATTACAGGATTCTCACGAGCTAAGGCTAGCGCCTCACTCAGCGGTATCTCAACGGAGAAGCCGTCCTCCTTGGCCTAAGCTATTCTTGCTTTTGTCTCAGCTAACATGGCCCAAGAATGTCCTGCAAAAGTAAGTTCTTTTAAGGCTGAGCCGTCAATGGATATGGACTTTAAGCCGTTCCGGTTAGCTAGATCTTCAATATGACCGGAGACAGCCATAGGATTGATCTTTGCGGTCTTAGAAGCAGTGATAATCTCGTTGAGTTTCTCAACCGTCTCAGCCGCGCAACAGCCTTTTCTTTAATCTGGACGGTCTCAGAGTGTGCTTCAATAGGTATTGAGTCTACCTCAAGTGGAGCTATAGCGGGTTCACCTGCCTCTTCAGAATTACTCTCTCAGGCAACTACTGCGATACGTATAGCCGCCACTTGCTGCTGGATGGTAACTTTCTTCCTCTTTGATTAAGAAAGAGTACAAAAGTGACTTTCAGAACATAAGTTCTTTAAAGGATTACCTAAATTTCCCACACTGCAGTCAAGGATCAATGCACTAACTTTTTTTGAAAATAGCTTCTGGATATGAAAAAACTCTCGGCAATTATGAAATTATCGAGAGTCCAGGATGCAAGTTAAACTATTACTTGAGTTCTTCTTCCAGATCTTTTGCAAATTCCTGTTGGTACACCGATTGGATAACTCCGCATGCAGTCTGTTCCACGTCATAGTCAATGTTGGGACCAAGATGTTCTTGATAGACAGTCGGAAGGACACCCCCACAGTTGTCGCAAACATACAGGCGGTGAATAGGATCACCATCAGAATGTACATACTTCAACTTATTAGTGTTTCTTGTGCCGCAATATGCGCAGCGTACACGTTCAAACGGCCACACCGTTCCACAGCAAGCGCAGAACAACTTTCTTGTATGACCAGCAATATTGCCTTCATTGCCCATTGATGCAAGTGTAGGAGGCTGCCCACAAGTCGGACAAGTTCTCGGCTGATCCGAGACTTTCAAATCTGCTGGATGAGACAAGAATTCTGTCATTTGAGTGCCAATGCTGTTTAAGTAAGCTCTAACGGCATTGATTAATAATCCGGCAAGAATCATTTGAAGAAGTTCGTTCTTTTCTTCGCCTTGGAGCTCATTAACCGCTTCCAAGAAGAATTGATTCGGATCTTGGCCCGCCAACTCGATCGTCTTATCTGTTAATTTGGCAAGGTCTACAGAGCGAAGAAGAGATTTGTTGTGCTCGTCATGGATAATGTCTTGCTCTAAGAATTCTTTGACCAATTCATTGAGATGGCCGCGGAACTCAGACGGAATGATTTGAACCGGCTTTAAGCTCAAATAAGTAACCTTTTCTTTAATAGCTTTGGAAGCGGTTGCTTCATCAAACGGCAATGGCTTGAGCGTTTCCTGAATACGATCTCTGCACTCTAAAAGAGCGTTAGCGTAATCCATTAAACCGTTCCAGTCGAAGGCATCCTTTCTGGCCCTATAGGCATCTATGACTTCTTTTCTTTTTTCGTTAGTCATGGTTATCCTTTTTTACTAAATGCGCACATTCTAGAAAATACGAATATCAATAACAATCAGGCGATAGCATTAAAGAAGTAACAATCAATGTCTATAGGCTCGTTCTGATTTATGAGAAAAAGTAGTTCTTCTCAATTATTTGAATAAGTCAGTCGAAAGGTAGCGGTCTCCGTTATCAGGAAGGATTACCACTATAGTTTTACCTTCATTTTCCGGCCTCTGCGCAATTTTTTCTGCGGCTGCAAGAGCAGCTCCGGAGGAAATTCCGACTAAGAATCCTTCTTCTTTTGCAAGTGCTTTGGCTGCTGCAAAAGCGTCATCTCCGGAACTGGTCACCACTTCATCTACTACGGACGTATCCAGAGTTTTAGGAATAAAACCCGCACCAATCCCTTGTAGCGGATGAGGGCCTGGCTGTTTTCCGCTTAAGACTGCAGACGTCTCAGGTTCGACTGCAACTACCTTTATTAGTGGATTTTTTGATTTTAGAAACTTTGCTGTGCCAGAGAGCGTCCCGCCTGTACCCACACCCGCAACCAAGATATCGACTCTTCCATCAGTGTCTTTCCATATTTCTGGCCCTGTAGTTCTGAAATGCGCAAGCGGATTTGCAGGATTATCGAACTGTCCAGGGATAAAGCTATTGGGATAATGTGCAGCTAGTTCTTCTGCTTTCTCGATAGCCCCTTTCATTCCTTTTTTCCCGTCAGTTAACACAATTTCAGCACCATAAGCCTTAAGCAAGTTTTGTCTCTCGACGCTCATAGTTTCCGGCATCGTAAGGATAACTCTCATCCCTCTGGAAGCTGCAATGGAAGCAATTCCAATACCTGTATTACCGCTGGTTGGTTCAATGATCACCGTTTCCTTGTTGATGCTTCCTTTAGCAAAAGCATCGTCCAACATTGAAAGAGCAGCTCTATCTTTCACAGATCCTGAGGGATTTAAATATTCCAGCTTCGCCAACACTGTGGGTTTAAGATTTCTGTTTTTGATGAAGTTGTTTAATTTTAAGAGAGGTGTGTTGCCAATGATTTCAGTGATACTTTGGTAGACAGACATGTTGATCTCCCGATAAATAATAGATTTTGAATTTTGAAGAAAAGAGACTTCTTGCTTAAGCAAGCATACTCAACTAACAAGCTTTAGCTGAGTTAAGAAAATTACAAATGCAACAGCACTCTCTTTGAGAGTTCCTGTGTAATTTTCTGTAGTTCAAGTTCATCTGATTTCTGCAGCTTTCTTTAGCTGATTTATCCAAAGTTAGAGCGTCCTTTTGTTAGGACAAAATCCATTATAGGGTGATAAAAACAGATTTTTCAAAATTGGATAATTCTTTTTCCTAAAAATTTCTCCAACATGATTTTTTGCACTTGTATGTCGGCTATTAATAATTTTTACATTGGAAGGCGGACAGGCGACTGCCTAGCTTCCTCTATCTTTCTTCAGAGTCTTCCTCAAAAGTGAAAAAATCTACTTTTCTTCCACACAGAAATAAAATTTGTGCTATAGTTCGGTCTCATTTTCAAGCCGACGTGGTGAAATTGGTAGACACACCATCTTGAGGGGGTGGCGGCGAGAGCCGTGCGAGTTCAAATCTCGCCGTCGGCACCATAATTACTCTTCTGATTTTTGGAAGAGTTTTCTTTTTTTAAATAGTTCAAGTCCTGCACTCCGAGAAAATTAACCGCAACTCAAAATATATGCTTGCATAACAGCGATCGTTTAATTTTGAGAAAGAACTTCCTGATGGAGACTCGATGTTAGCTTGGAGCCCAAGCGCACCTAATGAAGCAATGATATCTTTTTAGGATAAAAGATAGGTAGAGCTCTGTTTATTTTCGAACGGACCAGCTTGTTTTCAGACATCAAACATTAGGAGTATAAGGTCCAAGAATAGTGTCGATTTTTATTTTCTCCTCTTCTCAACTAAACAGATGACTTCTACCTCAAGCGATGCTATCTACGAAGAGAAGCGGAATTACAGGAAGATTTCGGAAAGGTCTGAAAAGAACCAAACAAAATGCTAGTCAAGATTTTGTAAACTGAAGCGCCTAGCAAAAAGCCCAAGCATCAAAACTTGGGCTCTAGAATTTTGGTGCCGACGGCGAGATTTGAACTCGCACGGCTCTCGCCGCCACCCCCTCAAGATGGTGTGTCTACCAATTTCACCACGTCGGCTAAATCAAGAAGTCGCTATTCTACCTCGGAATTTGATTTTGTGCAGGAGATTCGCTACTTTTTTCTACAGGAGCTTTGATAGGCTCAGGAGCAGGTGCAGAAGTTTCAGAAACTGTACCGAGAACACCGCCAGAGACCGGGGCACGATTATGTTTCGCACCGATCGTCAATGCTAGTGTGGAGCAGAAGAAAATAGTTGCCGCAATAGCTGTGGAACGTGACAAAAAGTTTGCAGAACCAGATGCGCCAAACAATGAGCCTGAAGCGCCGCCACCGAAAGCTGCGCCAAGATCCGCACCTTTACCATGCTGCAAAAGAACCAAAACAATAATTGCAAGCGCACTCAATACCTGAAGCACGATTGCAATAGTAATAACGTAATTCATCTCTTTTCTAACCGTTAATCAATAAACTCAACAGAGCTTGCCGCTTGGGCAATTGCATAAAAATCTTTGGCCTTTAACGAAGCTCCGCCAATTAGACCTCCATCTATATCAGGACAGGCAAACAGCTTTTCAGCATTTGACGGCTTCACAGATCCACCATAAAGAATTCTCAGGTTACCTGCGGCTTTAGGATTGCGTGATTTTACACTATCTCTCAGGAACTTGTGTACCTCTTGCGCCTCCTCAGGAGTTGCCGTTTTACCAGTTCCAATAGCCCATACCGGTTCATAGGCCAATGCGCCTGCAGCAAGTTTTTCAGCACCGATGACAGAAAGCACGGCTTCCAGTTGACTTAAAACAACTTCTTTGGTCCTTCCTTCTTCCCTCTCTCTGAGTGTTTCACCAACACAAACTATTGGAAGCAGACCTACGTCAATAACTTTCTGTGCTTTTAAAGCTACAATCTTGTTCGATTCAGAATGATATTCTCTTCGTTCTGAATGACCAACAATCACGTAGCTGCAAGAAATATCCCTCAGCATAGAGGCAGATACTTCACCGGTGTAGGCTCCGTCATCATGAATTGAACAGTCTTGTGCACCAACATGGATATCTAAAGCAGAATCCAAGAGCCGGTTCCTAAGGAAAGAAATATAGACAAACGGAGGACAGATGGCTGTCTCGGTGTTGGTCTTCATGAAGGAAGTATATTGAGAAACCCAGTTATCAATAAAATCCAAAGAACCATTCATTTTCCAGTTGCCTACAACTAAGCCTCTGCGCATGGAACCCTCTCAGCAATGTGAAAAAAGTAAGTTTAGCAAAACCCGTATCTTCAAGCCAGGCATATGAACGGACTTCCTTTTGTAACAAAATGATGTAATCCGTGGAAAGGAGTGATTAAGCCGATGCTCTTAGATTGTTTTGTTCTTGTTTTGCTAGCCACTTTCGGGAGGAACCAGACTCATTCCAACCCACTTCCCTTCCCCGAGATTTAATTCTGGATTCCAAATCCCGCCCGAAATGAAAAGGATCGTCATTTAATCCCGGTTTGTGGTCGTAAAGTTGATAGCCGTCTCTGAATCGAAGCGGAGAAAGATTCGGCATGATGACGTTACAGCCGTATTCGATAGCTATTTCTCTTCCTTCTGGATGAAGGACTTGCAAAGCGGTTGCAGCCGCAATATTTATGTTGCCCATCACGAGTCTTGTAACGGCAATCATGTTTAGAGACAATTGGAATAATGCCTTGTTTTCCATTTGACCTAAGAATCCCAAGTCTGCATCTTCCGACATAAGATAAGGACCCATCCCAATCATATCGGCATCAATCTGCTGAAACATCCGAATATCCATACAGAGATCCTCAAGGGTCTGACCTGGAATTCCTATCATTACGCCCGTGCCAACTTGGTAACCGCACTCTTTGAGACTCTTTAGACACTCTAAACGCCGAGACAGTACTTTTTCGTATTTGCCTTTTGCAGAATGAAGCATGCTGAAAAGATCGGCATTAGAAGTTTCGAACCTAGCTAAATAACGAAGATTATTTCTATTGCCGCTTGCAACTGCCCATTTCTCATAAACCTCCTTCTTCTGTTCTCCCAGAGACAAAGTAACTCCAACGCCATCCGGAAGAACGGAGCTAACGGTTTTCTCATGAATTTCTCTAAGACATTCCTCGATAAAGGAGATAAACTTTTCGTCTCTTCTCTCACCGGCCTGCAAGCAAATGGAAGCATAGCCGTTCTGAGCAGCCCAGACAGCCTGCTCAACGATCTCTGTTTTAGTCATCTCATAGCGCTGTACACGGTGGTTATCTTTCCTAATTCCGCAGTACCTGCAATTAGATGTACAAATATTAGAACACTCTATGAGCCCGCGATAGTAAACTTTGTTGCCCATCAATGCTGTTGTTCTCTTATAAGCTTCTTGTTGGAGAAGCTTGCAGTGTTCCGAATCTGTAACTCCTAATAGAAAAATTATTTCCTCGTTAGTAAATTCGGACTTTTTTAATAATTCTTTTAAATTAAACAACGGATGCCTCAGCGAATCAATTTTTTGAAAAATTATCTCAGCCTCTGCTCTCATCTTGCTAACTTTTTAATGATAGTTAACAAAAAACTAATTCAAAAGGCTCAGTTGATAAAAGAAAGACACCAATAACGAAATAATCGAGAATCGATTTCATTTTTATTTAAAGAACTTGGAAAGGTGAAGCAAGAATAAGTTGAAGATTTAGAGAAAATTTGATTCTGCAAAAATGAATAAGAAAACCGGCATTAATTGCTTCACAGAATTGGTTGTGAAACTTAATGCCGGTTGATTGTTGAAACTTACTTAGCCAACAATAATATCCGGATTATCGGAAGATTGCTGTTTCTCAACAGGTTTCTCTTGACGAACAGGTTTTTCAATCAATGCTTTCATAGAAAGCTTGAATTTACCCTTCTCATCAATTTCCAGAACTTTCACACGAACTTCTTGACCTTCTTTGAGATGATCAGCAACTTTGGCTACTCGTTCGTGAGCAATCTGGCTGATGTGGAGGAGACCCTCTCTGCCCGGAAGAACCTGAACGAAAGCGCCGAACTCTAAGATCTTGGTAACTTTACCAACGTAGATTTGGCCAACTTCGACATCTACCGTAATTTCGTCAATTCTTCTCTTAGCTTCGTCAGCAGCTGCTTGATCTACGGATGCGATAGTGACGCTGCCATCGTCTTCAATATTGATGGAGACTCCAGTTTCTTCGGTAATAGAGCGAATGACTGCGCCGCCCTTCCCGATTACGTCTCTGATCTTTTCAGGATTAATCTTGAAGCTCAACATGCGAGGTGCATACTGACTGAGTTCGCGTTTTTCATCTCCGACAGCTTCATGCATAATGCCGAGAATGTGCATACGGCCTTCTTTAGCTTGGGCCAAAGCAACTTCCATAATTTCTTTATTAATGCCTTCAATCTTGATATCCATTTGAAGAGCAGTAACACCGTGGTCAGTCCCAGCAACCTTGAAGTCCATATCGCCAAGATGATCTTCATCACCGAGGATATCGGTCAAAACTGCAAACTTATTGCCTTCTTTGATAAGGCCCATTGCAACGCCGGCAACAAAATCTGTCAGCGGTACACCAGCATCAATCAAAGACAAACATCCGCCGCAGACGCTAGCCATGGAAGAAGAACCATTAGATTCACAGATTTCTGAAACCACTCTCATAGAGTATTCAAAATCTTTTTCAGCCGGAATAACTGCGCGAAGTGCACGTTTTGCTAACCGGCCATGGCCGATTTCACGACGCTTTGGAGAGCCTACACGTCCGGTTTCGCCGGTTGCAAACGGAGGCATGTTGTAATGCATCATGAAACGTTCGCGATATTCTCCGCCGAGAGAATCAACAACTTGCTCATCCTGTTTGGTGCCCAGAGTAGTGACCACCAATGCTTGTGTTTCACCGCGAGTAAACAGTGCCGAGCCGTGAGTTCTTGGCAGAACACCAGTGCGAATTTCAATCGGGCGAACGGTACGAGTATCGCGGCCGTCAATACGTCTTTCACCGGCAAGAATCTTACCTCTGACGTGGCTGGCTTCCATTTCAAAGAGAATGTTATTGACTTCGTTTGGATCTGCCTCTTCTAATTCACCAGCCTCAATGGCTGCAGCAATCTTATCCTGAACGTCTTCGTATACGACACGCAGACATTCATTTCTTTCCTGCTTATTCCTATGGGTAAAGGCTTCATGAATTCTGTGTCCAACGATTTCAGTAATCTTGGCCATAAGAGCTTCATTTTTCGGCGCCGGTTCCCAATCCCACAAAGGTTTGCCGCCCTCTTCAACCAAAGCATCAATCGCTTCGATAACAGTCTGCATTTGTTCATGGCCGAACATTACTGCTCCAAGCATAACTTCCTCGGAAAGTTGTTGAGCTTCAGATTCAACCATAAGAACCGCACGTTCGGTACCAGCAACTACTAAATCAAGCTTAGAGTCTTTGAGTTGAGATTCTGTTGGGCACAGAACATACTCATCGTTGATGTAGCCGACTCTGGCTGCACCAATCGGACCATGGAAAGGAACTCCGGAAACTGCTAAAGCAGCAGAAGCCGCAATCATAGAAGGAATATCCGGATCAACTTCAGGATTAACGGAAAGAACGTGAATAATGATCTGGACTTCATTAAAGAAGCCTTCCGGGAATAAAGGACGAAGCGGTCTGTCAATTAATCGGGAAGTTAATGTTTCTTTTTCGCTTGGGCGTCCTTCACGTTTGAAATATCCACCCGGAATTTTTCCGGCAGCGTAGGTTTTTTCAATGTAATCCACGGTCAAAGGGAAAAAGTCCTGACCTGGCTTAGTTTCTTTCTTGGCAACAACAGTAGCAAGAACAACTGTGTCGTCCATATTGCAGATAACAGCACCGGTTGCTTGCCGTGCAATTTCACCGGTTTCAAGTGTGACGGTATGCTCACCGTATTTAAAAGTCTTAACGACTTTATTAAACATTGTCATGTGTAGTATTCCTTTGACTCGGCACACTGCGGTATCTGCGACTCAGAAAAATTATTTTCGTCACGCACATATCGCAACGCGCCGGTTTAAAAATAATTAACCAAAAATGAACACAGCGGCGAGCGAAATGAATCGCTGACCGCTGCTGAAAATCATTTTGCCGATTGTAAGGATTACTTACGAAGACCGAGAGCGTCGATAAGAGCCTTATAGGCGTTTACATCGCGACCCTTAAGGTAGTCAAGTAATTTACGACGACGAGAAACCATCTTCAAAAGACCACGACGGCTGTGATGATCTTTAGGATTTACTTTGAAGTGTTCTGTCAATTCGTTGATACGGCCAGTCAATAAAGCAACCTGAACCTGTGGGGATCCTGTGTCGCCTTCAGACTGTGCAAATTTAGCAATGATTTCAGCTTTCTTTTCTGTGGTTTGTGCCATTTCAATTTTCCTTTCCGCAATTGCGGTTGTTAACTTGCGGTTTCGATTGGAATTAATCGGACCGTGTTGAAAAACGTCGAGCATTATAGCGGAAAAACAATAATTCCTAAGCAAATGAAATTTGTAAATGAGTATATTGAGCACAAGACGGACTTCTTTGTACGATGCTTATCGATCTTTGTCTTGTTGTTTCAGGTCCGTTACTACTTTTGGTTCTATCCAATGGTAACTGGGGCTAAGCCAAGATTTTTCATAGATTGGAAATTTGACATGAATGCCGGCTAAATCGAGAAGCATATAGGATAGCCAATCTGCTCGAAAGCCTGCATCCTCACGAGCAACCTCTCCTTCAGAAAGATCGTTGTCGGGAGTCCAAAAAAGAAATGGAATGGTATATCCTGCCAGGGACGAATTGGAATGTCCCGTGCGGTCTTTCATTTGTCCTGTTTCAACGCTATGGTCTGATAAGAAAATCCATGAGGTTTTTACATTAGGATGTTTTTTGTCAAAGTCTTGAGTAAGTTCCAATGTCTTATCGAGAATTCCATCTTGGTAAAGCATTGCCTTGTCATAGTTCTCAAGCAATTCCAGTGTTCTTAAACTTCTTCCTAAGTTTTCCAACTTTTTTCTAACACCGTCCTCTTCATTCCACAAAGAATTCAAACCGCTCGGGTAACGGAATGAAAAATGAGGATGAATTCCAATCAGATGAACAACAATTAGTTTTTTATCATCAGGTGATGCCAGCGCCTTTTCTAACTCCGGCAAAACCTTTTCATCCATAGATGTGCTGGATCTTCCCGAGATTCGGTTTAAGTTTACGGCATGATTGGAAAAGTTTTGAAATTCTGCTTTGATAGCAATGTCATCTTGATTGCTAATCCAGGTAATCTTGTAACCCGCTGCCCGAAAGAAAGCAAAAAGTTTAGAGTCAGGACGCGTATCGATCCCGGGAAAATTAAACATATCGTTAAAAGCCGCTACAGTACTTGATTTTGTTGAAAAGGCTTCTTTCCCAGTGTAGAAATCCGAGTCAGTTTGTTCATTTTCCGAGAGTTTTGGCGTGGTATTTCTTTGATATCCGTATAGGCTCATATTATTCCGGTTCATACTTTCGCCAATTACCAACACAATAGTTCTAGGCACTTTTTCTACTGAGACAATTTCCGACCTTGCTTTTTTCAATGCTTCCAAATTCTCTTTCTCGATATTTTTCCAATATTCCTTTTTGCTTTCGCACTCTTGGTAGAAGGTTATAAGCCTTACAGCCGGATAATGAGCACGCCATGCCTTCTGATACCAACCAAACAGACTCAAGCCAATAATCAGAGCGGCAAACCAATAATATTTTTTTGAGGTTAGAGGCTTTTGACCAAGTAACTTCAAGGAAAGAAAAGCTTGGATGAAAAATACAATAATAACTGCGCCAGCCCAAACGGCAATTTGCGGAGCCATGGCCAACAGATATTCTTTTGATTCTGAGAAAGAGGTATTCGCGGTTGATTCAAGTATAAAACCAGAATAAAGACTGGCTTGGTATTCAAACTTCAGATAGCCTTGAACTCCCGAATAAAAATCCGTTATCACAAAAACCGCTAAGGCTATTGGAAGAAGAATATGTCTGAGGTTTCTGCCTAGAGGAAGCACTAAGACAACGGCAAAAGGAAAAGAAAAAAGCAACGCCTGAAGAGATTTAACAGGACCGACGCTTATCCATCCGAAAAGGAAAGAAACCAGAAACCATGCCAAAAGCAAAAATACGGGCTTATTGTTTTTGAGAACCGCCATGAAGTTCTTTCCTAACTAAATGTTAAAAGGCTCCTTATACCAAACTTGCAACACAAAAAATCATGATCTAGCTCGGTTTAAGCCAGTTGAGAAAAGATTTGTTCCTCACGTCCGAGGTTAAAACATCCTCTCCCATTACTTCTTTATCTCCGAGCGGAGAACCTAATCCAGATTCAGCATCGTTTTCTTCAGCTGATTTTTGTTTTCTGCGGTTTTTCTTGGGCTTAGGCTGCGGTAGAGATTGAACGGCGCGGTTAAAAAGTGTCAGGAGCAGCTCTCTGTTGTCCGGATCCTCGACGAGCCACATCGGATTTACTGCACCGTCAAACAATTTTTTCTGAGGAATTTCAGGCCATTTTTCCCGCATCTCTTTATTTGTTTTGACCAACAGTTCTTCTCCGCAGAGGAAACCAACGGGTTTCTCATTGATATAAATGCAGAAAACGGAAAACATTTTTCCAATATGCACTTGGCCCAAAGGTTTCAATAGGTCCGCGTAATACTGTGCGAGAGAGGAGCTCATAAAAAAAGAAAAAAAGAATGTTTATTTTCTCAATTTTTGATTAGTTTGTAAATGTCGTTTTGTACGAGGTGAGAATAGAGTACGTTATTTACAATTACATCTGAGTGAACTTGTGAGCTTAGAAATTCTTGTGATTGATTTCTCGTAAGGACACTGAGAAATTCCATGAATTTTCTTTTTTAACTGTCGACCCTCCCACAGACAGTAGTCGCCATCCTATGTTGATCGGCGATTTTTTTTTGCATTGAAACAAAATCCTGATAGGACAAAGCTGAGTTGCAGCTTACGTCTCCGGAATCACCTCTTACTTCACTAATGATTTTCTCTTTGGTATTTTTAATGGCCTTTTTTTACAGCTCAAACGGAAAGAAAAAAAGGCACGCAGACCGTTGATGATCTACATGCCGTTGGACTTAAAAATTCTAACTGTTAGACTGCCGCGGCGGCCTTTTCAAATTGCGGGTTTTTCTTTTCCGCCACAATCTTCAGTTTGTTTAATGCATCCAAATAGGCTTTTGCTGATGCAGCGAGAATGTCCGGATCGGCACCGTTGCCGTTAACCATTCTGCCTCCGAAAGAAAGTCTAACCGTCACTTCACCCTGTGCCTGGGTTCCCAGAGTCAGGGCATTAACGGAATACAGAAGCAATTCAGCACCGCTTTTAGCACAGCTTTCAATAGCATTAAATGTTGCATCTACCGGACCATTTCCTTCGGCTTGGCCGTGTCTTTCTACACCGTTTTCTAGATAAACAATTTCAGCATAAGGACGTTTTCCGGTTTCACTGGACTGTTTCAAAGAAACGAATTTTATGTTTTGCTGTTCCGTGTATTGTTTGTCAAACAAGGACTGAATATCTTCGTCGAAAATATCAGTTTTCCTATCGGCCAAGTCTTTAAAACGAGAGAATGCTTCATTGATCTCCTCTTCACTCTTGGTCGGAATACCGAGTTCTCTGACTCGCTGACGGAAAGCAGAACGGCCGGAAAGTTTGCCAAGAACCAGCTTATTAGTATGCCAGCCAACGTCTTCGGCCGTCATAATTTCGTAGGTATCTCTTGCCTTCAAAACTCCGTCCTGGTGAATTCCCGAAGCATGAGAAAAGGCGTTAGCTCCCACAATTGCTTTATTAGGCTGAATCGGGAAACCCGTAATAGAGGAAACAAGCTTAGAAGCCGGAACCAACTGTCTTGTGTCGATATAGCACCCAAGGTTAAAGAAATCTTTTCTTGTTTTAACTGCCATTACGACTTCTTCAAGAGCACAGTTTCCTGCTCTTTCTCCCAGTCCGTTGATAGAGCATTCAATTTGGCGTGCTCCTCCGAAATGTACACCGGAGAGAGAGTTGGCAACGGCCAATCCCAAGTCATTATGGCAGTGAACCGACCAAACAGCCTGATCGGAGTTATAGACATGTTCTCTTAAGTTCTTAATGAACTCTCCGAAAACGGAAGGAACCGCGTAACCTACTGTATCAGGGATGTTGATAGTATTTGCGCCTTCCCTGATCGCTGCCTCGATTACTCTGTACAGAAATTCTGGTTCAGATCTTGAAGCATCTTCACAAGAGAATTCAATGTCATCTGTGTATTTTCTGGCTTCTCTAATAGCAGCTACAGCAGCCTCAATCACTTGTCCTGGCTGCATATTAAGTTTTTTCTCCATATGCAGCGGAGAAGTTGCAATAAAGGTATGAATTCTTTTTCTTGGAGCTGCTTGAATAGCCAAACCAGCTTTCTCGATATCTTTGAGATTTGCTCTAGCTAGGGAGCAAACTGTTGAATTTTTTACAACCTGAGCAATGGCTTGAATCGCTGCAAAATCACCGGGAGAGCTAGCGGCAAAGCCTGCTTCAATGACATCAACTCCCATCCTTTCCAATTGCTTTGCAATTCTTAATTTGTCTGCCTGTCCCATTGTAGCGCCGGGACTTTGCTCACCGTCTCTCAGAGTGGTATCAAAAATGATTAATTTTTCCGGTGTATTCATATGTTCTTTTGGTTATCAGGTTGAAAGGCTTAGATATTTCTAATCTCTTTAATTATATTGAGGCAATTGATAATTTCCTAGAATTTCAGTCATAAAAAAAGGCACCCCGAAGGATGCCGTGATGCATTTGGTTTTTATTGACGATTTGCTTCTTCAACCGTCTCTTCCGGTTCATCTAACTCGATTTCATCTTCTTTTGGTCTTACAGGATTATCTTGACCGGTGTACCAAAGATAAAACTGATAGACGAATCCGCTAAGCGCATAAAGGCAGAACAGGATGAAAACCACCAATGCAGGGTCATTGGCAACCACAAATAAAACGACGACTGCCGCTATTAAAACCCAGAAAGGGACGCTCTTGCCGGAATGGAAGCTCTTGCCGGAATAGAAAGGAGCATTGCAAACCATTGTCAGTCCAGCATATACAGTAATAATTAGAGCAAGCCATGGGAGCCAAGCGGTATTCACCGGAATTCTTTGATCCGCGGCTAACCACACAAAGCCGGCAACTAGAGCAGCGGCGGCCGGGGATGGAAGACCTTGGAAGAAGCTCTTGTCGACCACGCCGACATTGGTATTAAAGCGGGCAAGTCTGAGACCGGCACCGGCACAATAAACAAAAGCCGCAGCCCATCCTAATCTGCCAAGGTCATGCAAGCACCATTGATACATAACCAATGCCGGAGCCATTCCGAACGCACACATATCGGCTAAGGAATCGAATTCAACGCCAAATGCACTAGAGGTGTGGGTTAAGCGTGCTACTCTCCCATCGCAGCCATCTAAAACCATGGAGACGAAAATTGCCAAAGCGGCCTTTTCGAAATCTCCTTGAATGGCAACCACAACTGCGAAAAATCCGGAAAACAGGCTGGAAAGAGTAAACAAATTCGGAAGGAGGTAAATACCCTTCTTTTTAACCGTGTCAATTCTCTCTTTGACCAAAGCCTGCGGCGTGACACGAGGTCTTGGTGCGAAGCTCAAATGTCTTCTAGAACGTGCGGCTTTCATCTTATCGCTTGGTGTAGGCATTTATGCCTCCTGTTTTTCAGCAGTTTGAGCCGGCTGAGCAACCGGGATTTCAACTTTTTCAGAAGCTTCTAATTCAGGGACCGGCTTACCCTCAACAGGTTCTTCTAAAGTTTCAGGATTTAAGAGAGCAACAACGGTATCGGCTGCCCTGACTTTTTGTCCTACGAAGACCAGAACTTCTGAATTCAAGGGCACGTAGATATCAACTCGAGAACCAAAGCGGATGAAACCAAATCTCTGGCCTCTTTCAACATGTTCTCCTACATGAAGATGACAAATAATACGGCGAGCGACTAGACCTGCAATTTGAACAAAAGTAATCACAGGCCCTTCTTCAGACTTAACAACAACTGCATTTCTTTCGTTCTGTTCGCTGGCTTTATCTAGGTCCGCATTAACAAAAGAACCGGGAATATATTCAATAGCTTCAACTTTTCCTCCGACTGGGCAATAGTTGGAGTGAATATTGAAAACATTCATAAAGGTAGAGATGAGCATCTCTTCCTTTCCAGTGTAGGGATTCACGCATTTTTGAATTTTGCAGATTCTGCCGTCAGCTCCTGCTAAAACAGCGTGAGGGGTCTGGCTTACCGATCTCGGAGGATCCCTGAAAAACTGAATAACAAAGGCAAGCACAACAAAGCAAAGGAAGGAAATAAACCCTCCAAAAAGGAGCCAAACAAGAAGAGCCACGAAAACTGAAGCTCCTATGATGCCCCAACCTTCTTTAGCAAGAATAGGGTGCGATGAATTTGGTCTCACGAAAAATCTCCTCTTTAGGTATCTCAGCATCAGCAAGCCTGAGCTTCGACTGTTCATTTATAGACTGGTTATAGCCGAATATTTTAGTCAAAAAGGCTGAAGGATAGACAACAAAACAAAAAGAAATCCTCAAATTTCGGTTGTCTATCCTTATTTTTTAAACTAATTGATACTTTTTTAACGCAGAATTAAGGCGTATTGTCAGGCAAAATTTTGATTGTGGCTCGAGCAGAGAGTTCAACATTGGATGTCCCAGCTTCGAAAGAAGGCATTTTTACTCTTGGCGAATTATCTGATGCCATCATTGCCCCAACAGTGAATGTTCTCGGAGCTGCTTCAAATCCTTGGTTGAAGTCAATCTTTTCAATATAAAAAGTTTCGACCGGAAGTTTCATAGCTAAAGCAACATTTGCCGCTTTTTTATTCACGTTTTCTATCACCATTCCAATTAATTTTTCTTGAATCAATTCTCTGGTGACGGGCGTCAGGCCATAATTGATGTTATCTAAGGCTAATTTAGCATTTTGGGCTGTTTGGACGAGAGCCGGAACACCTTCAATATCCTCGGTTTTAACCTGGATTCTCTGAATGGCCTTCCAACCCATAATCTGAGGTGCCTCACCTTCTTTTGGCTTGGAATAAACAGGAAATGCCGAGTATCCATAATTCTGAATTTTGGCTAAAGAAGAAAAATCAGACAAGATTTTCTGAGCATCTGCCATTACTTTATTCAAATTGGATTGTGCTGTGGGCAGATCTTTGCTCTCAGAGACTGCAGAGAAAGTCATAACAGCCAAATCATTAGGGATTTCGGAATTTGCCTGTGCTTCGAAATTCAAACTTGAACCAGTTTGGAGTGGTTTTAATTGGATATTTTGAGCGACGGCCCCGGTTGAAAGAAGAATGGCTGCTGAAATAGCTGCGAAGTGTTTAATCATCTTTATCCTTTAGTTGAGAATCCTCCCAATAATACCCAAATGAAATGAGAAATTTTTCATTCGATTTCAGTTGGATCTCAAATTAAAACAAAACGACCTTAGCCAGTTTGTTATCTTTGCACACCATTTTTAAAATTTGCACCCCCATTTTTTTTAGTTTTATTGTTAGCATTAATCGCCAGTGGACAACTCATTTAGATATAAGCCAATGCAATCGCAAATGATCTGTAGCTAATTGTCCTCAAATAAGTAAGTAACCTGAATTCCCGCTCCTAGATTACAAAACAAGAGGAGCGGGTGTTTCGACTCCCAGCCCTTCTAGCAGTTCTCTATATCGTTTCGGCCATTCTTGCCAATAGTGGCGCACTTTCCCCTCTACATCGT